>OCVV011221299.1_pt1 | contig 18608 bp, 14 predicted proteins | sample 1539721 | NCBI WGS metagenome assembly OCVV01 (sample SAMN02144230, study PRJEB22623) | gut metagenome | biome: sheep rumen | host: Ovis aries | place: New Zealand | reverse complement strand
TTTTCGTCAACTAAACAATATCATTTTTGGTACTCTCTTTCAATATTTTATTTTCAATGTAAGTGTGACATATCTATTTTAAACCTATATATGAACAATTTTATTCCATTTAATTATATATCAAACTTTTCTTATTTTCCTTCCAAAGTTGGTCCATCATTTTTAAGCATATTTATCCTTGTTCTCACATTATTATTACCTTCTCGTATTTTGCCTTCCATTTTACTTATAACTTTATCTTTGGCACTTTTACCATCTTTAATAAGTTGTGACATTTTCTCACTAATGTATTGAGCTCTATCAGTTGCATTTTCGATTTTATCATCTACAACAAGCATAACATTTTCTATATAACCTGGTAAAACTTCATCTCTAAATTTATTAATTCCTTCTTTCATTGGCGCAATAACTCTATCTTTAAACTTTTTTCTACCATTTACTTTATTAAAGATTGATGTAATAACTTTTTGAAACGCATTACGCTTTTCAGCTTTAATAATTGCCATAGATTTCTGTACAGTTGCTTTAGAAATACATTTTTTAACATTATTTTTTAGAATATCTTGCTTTAGTTCTTTCTGTTTAATCAAATCTCTAGCTCTTGTAATGTACTTTTTACCTTTTTCTATTTCAATTTGTTTGGCATAAGCAGGATTTTCTTTTTCCATTCTTCTAACTTCATCCATTTTTTTATAATACTCTGTTGTATTTCCTGTTTTTGCTGTTTCTTTCGCTTCTTTGACATAAACATCATAAGTTTTCTTCCATGACTTGTATTGTTCGCTTCCCTTTATTTCTTTAACCTGCTTTTTCAAAACAGCAACTCTTTCAGTTGCTTTCGTTTCTAAAATTTCAACTCTTTGTCTGGCTTTTTCCAATTTAATTCTGCCATTTAGATAAACATTTTCTAAATTTTCTATTTGTTTTTCATATCCAGACACAACCTCAGTTGTTTCTTGAGGTTTTGCTCCATATATTTTTGCTTGCTCACTAACGTATTTTTTTATTTCTGCAATCTTGTCTGCTGCAGCTTTTTTCATTTCTCTTATATCTTTGGCCATTTTTACACTTGCCAATTGAGCATTCAACTCTACTGAATTTTTCATTTCTTCTAGAATTTTTCCACTACTCATAATATTTTCTCCTTTGTTTTTCTTATTCATCTTCAGTTACATATTCATCAATTTTTTGTCGACTCTCTTCAATTTTTTTCAAAAGTTGTTTTTCAATTTTTTCCAACTCTTCAATACTTGCAGTATCTAGATTAACAACCTTACCATCAACTAATACAGTTCCTAATTTATCATTTTCGTCCATCTTCTTTTCTCCTTTGTAAAAATAAAATTATCTATATTAATTATAACTTTACGTAATTTTATTTTCAATACTTTTTATAAAAAAATAGAAGTTTAAAATAAACTTAAACTTCTATCTGATAATTCTTTATATCTTTCTTTTTTATCTTTAATTTTTGTATCTAAAACCGGTAATATTCCATAGTTAGCATTCATTGGCTGAAATTTCTTGTTTTCTGTTGAAATATATTTAGCTAACGCCCCTATCATTGTCTTTTCATCAAAGATTTTTTTATTTTTATTTTCTAATTGTAAGCATGCGTTTATTCCTGCTACCAAACCTGAAGAAATTGATTCAACATATCCTTCAACTCCAGTAATTTGTCCAGCAAAGTAAATCTTATTGTTTTTCTTGAAATTATACGTTTCATCCAATAGCTCTGGAGAATTAATATATGTATTTCTGTGCATAACCCCATATTTAGCAAAACTTGCATTTTCCAATCCAGGAATTAAGCTAAACACCCTTTTTTGCTCTCCAAATTTTAAATTAGTTTGAAATCCAACAATATTATAGATTGTACCTTCTTTATTATCTTGTCTTAATTGAACAACTGCATACGGTCTAAATCCTGTTCGTGGGTCGGTAAATCCTACTGGTTTAAGAGGACCAAATCGCAGTGTATCTATCCCTCTTTTAGCCATTATCTCAAGTGGCATACATCCTTCAAAGATTTCCCTTTTTTCAAAATCGTGTAATTCAATTACCTCAGCATTAATCAACTCATTTACAAATTTTTCATATTCTTCTTTATTCATAGGAAGATTAATATAATCTGCTTCTTTTAGATTGACAACACGTTTTTTCCATTCTTCGATATCCTCATCTTTTCCACGCTCTTGGTCATATCTATCTCCCCAAAAAGCAACATCCATATCAATAGAATCTTTCTCTACAATTGGAGCTGCTGCATCATAAAAATGAAGTCCTTCACTTCCAGTTAGCTCCGAAATTTCCCTTGCCAAGCCATCAGAAGTCAATGGTCCCGTGGCAATTACAACAATTCCATCTTTAGCCATGTCATTAATATGAAGATTATCAACTCCAACTTCCGTTTCTATTACTTCTATATTCTCATTCTCTTTTATAATTTTCGTTATTTGTTCTGAAAACTTATCTCTATCTACTGCAAGAGCTTGTCCAGCAGGCACAGCATTTTCATCTGCAACTTTAATTAATAATGAATCTAATAATCTTAATTCTTCTTTTAGTAAACCGCATGCATTTGTATGCAAATTTGACTTAAAAGAATTGCTACACACAATTTCTGCCAGATTTTCATTTTTATGTGCAGGCGAAAATTTTTTAGGTTTCATTTCATAAAGTTTTACTTTAATCCCTCTTTTTGCTATTTGGTAAGCAGCTTCTGATCCAGCTAGTCCTCCTCCAATAACAGTAATAAATTCATTCATATATTCATCCCTACCATATCAATATTAATTATCTTTCAATGTCTTGATTTTGTGTATTTTTTTGTTGCATATTATAGAACTGTTGAACAGTACTTTTAGAAACCCAACCCCTTGGTTGAATTATTTTTTTATCAATACTACCATTTTGCATATTATCTTTTTCCTGTTCTAGAATACTTTTAGCTTCATCTATATTTGATGCTCCTTTAACAAAAGATATATGTACAAACTGCTCTGAACCAGGATTTTTACAATCAATTTTTCCTTCCAATGCATGAACACTAGTTACACCATCTTCTGATACCTCTGCTGAATAATCAATTACATAAATTCCATCTTTAGGACTTGATTCATCTCCAATCATTCCTAATCTTCCTCCAGAGACACCTTCCATAAATTGCATCCCCTCTGGTAATTGCATCAACGTACCAAATTCAACTTCCTTACTATTCTTTACATTATTTTCTTTATGTCTTTCCAAAAACTCCTTTGTTTGGCTTAAAATTCGGCTTTTTTCTTTCATTGAAAGAGCATATTTTTGTTTCATCTCTGTTGTTTCATTTACTTCAGATTCATTTTTCTCTTCCATAGTATCTATAAATGAATTGTAGCTATTATTATTCTCTTTTTCAACCGTTGCATTTCCGCCATTTAATTTCGGTGCAGTACTAAATAACAGCCCCATAGCTGCAAATACTGTAGCTATTCTTCTTCCTAAAGTTGTTTTTGATTCAACATCCGCAACATGTTTGTTTTTTCGAATCATTTTCATTATTTTTATTTTATTAGCAAAAGATAACTCTTTACTTTTTAATACGCTTGTTAAATTATACTTCATCTTATATGGTAATGAAGTTCTATTCGCTTTTTTTCCATTTTGTAGTTGTTCTAAATATTCAAAAACTGCATTTTTACCTTTTTCATTATATATAATTTCAATCAAATTTGAATCTATATTATTAAACTTAGAATATAAGCTTTTAGATAATTGCAACGTTGTTGATATCTTTTTGAAACCTTCCCAATGAGGATTTTTTTTACGCATTTCATCTAATTTAATAGTTCTGTCACTATTTTTATATCTATAAAAATATCCTTTTTTAGATTCATCCGAACAATCATAACTTATATATAATTCATTATCATTTTTATACTTTTTTTCATCATTTTCTTGATTTAGTATTTTTAAAAGTTCTTCAACCCTTCTTTGATAAATTGAAGATCTATTTTTCATATTTAAACTTGATTTCATTTTTCTTCTCCAATTATTATTTGTTTAAACTTAAAATTAGGGACGCCATATAATAAAACGTCCCTAAAAAAGTATATTAGTCTTTCTTTCCAAAAAGTTTGTTAGCTATATCTCCTATAGCTCCTTTTGCATCTAGTTCTTCGCCATTATTTTTTTCTTTTACAGCTTCTGTAATTTTTTCTCCTATTTCTCCGGCGATATCTTCAATCTTTTTTCCTGTTGCATTTTCAACTTTTTCAACTACTTCTTTAACTTGTGGAACTTTGTCTAATATTTCATCTACTACTTTGTTTTGGTCCATAATATCTCCTCCTTATATGTAATGCACCTATTTTAACACATTTTTTAAAAATTTTCAATACATCTTTATTAAAATTACTTAAAAAGATTCATTATTTCATCTTTTGACAATTTACTTATAAATGTTTCTTTCGTAGAAAGCATATTATCTATTAATTTAGCTTTCTTTTGTTGTAATTCATAAATTTTTTCTTCTATTGAGTTTTTAGTTATTAATTTATATACTTGAACATTTTTCTTTTGTCCAATCCTGTATGTTCTGTCTGTAGCTTGATTTTCGGCTGATAAGTTCCACCAAGGATCATAATGAATAACCATATCTGCCCCTATTAAATTAAGTCCAGTTCCACCTGCTTTCAACGAGATTAAGAAAACTTTTATATCTGGATTTTCATTAAACTCATCAACAAGTTTTATTCTGTCTGCAACTTTTGTTTGACCAGTCAATTTATAATAAGAAATATTCTCTTTCTTTAACTCTTCCTCAATAATATCAAACATAGACGTATACCCTGAAAATAGTAAAATTTTGTGACCACTTTCAATAGCATCCTTTACTATCTGTATACATTGATTTAATTTGCTACTTTCACCTTTATAGTTTTCTATAAATAATCCTGGATGGCAGCATATTTGTCTCAATCTCATTAGCAAAGATAGAATTTTTATTTGGCTTTTCTCAAATCCATTTATTGAAATTTCAGTTTCAATTTCTTCTTTAACTTGAGTCATATATGACATATAAATTTTTTCTTGTTCATCTTCCATTTCATTATTTAAAATAGTAATTGTTTTATCTGGCAACTCAGTTAAAACTTCTTCTTTAACACGTCTTAAAATAAATGGTTCAATAAGCATCTTTAATTTTTTCATTGAGTAACCATCTTCGCCCTTAACTATTGGTGTTTCATATAGTTCTTTGAATTTTCTATAACTAAACAAATATCCTGGCATCACGAAGTCAAAAATTGACCACAACTCTGATAGTGAATTTTCAATTGGTGTACCTGTCAATGCATATCTAGTTTCAGCTTTTATTTCTTTAATAGCTTTGAAATTTTGAGTATTATTGTTCTTTATATATTGCGCTTCATCAGCAATTACATATTTAAATTCATAATTTTTTTCTTTGTATACTTCAATATCTCTTTTTAATATGTCATACGAAGCAATCGCAACATCATAATTTTCCAATTCTTTTATTTTATTCTTTCTATCTTGAGCACTACCATTTATCAATAAAACTTTTAATTTTGGTGCAAACTTATTAATTTCATTAAACCAATTCAATGTAAGTGAGCTAGGACATATTACTAAAGTTGTTTTTCTTTCTTTTTTAGCATTTTCCATAGTTTCTACATAAGATAAGATTACGCTGACTAACTGTAATGTCTTTCCAAGTCCCATATCGTCAGCCAATATTCCTCCAAATCCATAAGAATCAAGAGTTTTTAGCCATTTAAATCCTGTTTCTTGATAATTTCTCAGATTAGCATTTAATCCTTCTGGTAACTTAATACTCTCATCGATATTTTTATTGTCTATTTTTTCAATTATATTTTTATAACCATCATCTTTATTAATATTTTTTATATTAGAATTTCGCAAAAGTCTATCCAAATATAAACTTCTAAACACAGGCAATTTTATTTCACCTTGTTCTATATCTTCAAAGTCAACATCTAAATTAGTTTTCAAACTCTCGAAGAAATTAATAGCTTCATTTTCTTCAAGATTAACAAAATCACCATTTTTTAATCTATGAAATTTTTTCTTCAATTTATATTTATCCATTATATCTTTTAACTCGGATAAATCAAATCCCAAACCATCGAAATTTACTTCTAACAAATTATTTTCTATTCGTACTCCTAAATTAGAAATTTTAGGCTCTTTTATTTCTTTTTGTTTGAATTCTTCTGTTGCAAGTACTTCAAATTTTTTCATATAAGCTTCAATTTCATTTGTAAGGAAATTATAAATTGCTTCGTCATTTGTCAAAATCAATCTAGCATTTTCTCTATCAAGCATAAATCCTGTTTTTATAAACATATCTAAAGCTTCAGATTCTTTAAGCACATCCCTTGCGACTTCAACGTTTTCTTGTAGCAATGGATTGAACTCAAATTTATCATAACAGAATTTTATATCTGCTATTACATAATTATTTTTGTCATAATCTAAAAATAGCTTTACATATAACTCTTTTGGAATTACTCTTTCAACTTCCTCTTGATCTAAATTATCATATCTTAATGATTTTTTTACTTTTGGATAAACTATAGAAAATAGAGTTGACAAATCCTCTTTCTTTAGTTTTATTTCTTTTGTGAAATTTTTTCTATATAATTCTAATAATTTCAACGTAGTATTGTTAAAATCTTTTGAACATCTGTAAATATTATTCTTATATTCAAAATACACATAATCTTTACCTTGAATTATATTATATTCATATATATCAATGTTTGAAACAATTCTACATTCTTCTTCATTTACTTCTTCTACATTAAAAATGATTTCTGGTTCTTTATCAACGCAAAAAGCTTCATACTCAGAATATTCTCTTTCAATTGTCAATGTATTCCATTTAAAGATTTCAAATAACTCATCAAATCCTGAGTTTGAAACTGTTATGTATGAATCACTTAAATGTCTGCCATAATAACTATATTCATCAGCTGATTGATTAGCGTACTTAATTATTTCGCCATACTTCATTATATAATTTAAAATCGGAATGCTTCCTTCATCAAAGAAACTAGCATCATGAACAAACTCTAATTTCAGACCATATTTATAGTTTTCACCGTTTAACATTTTTTCATAAAATTCTGGTATGCTTTTTAACTTATATAATTGTTGCTCTCCAATTTTAAATTCTAATTTTAAATTAGAATTATATTTATCTATCAATAATTTAGGAATAATTTTAACATTTTTATTTTTAGAATTTCCTAATTCTTTTTCCTCTTTAGACAATCCATCATTATAAAATTCGTTAACTAATTGCTTAAATAATTTATAATCTTTTGAATTTTTTTTATTTTTTGAACTGGCAATTTGGCTAGCCTCTATTTGATTATTTTTTTCACCGCTAAAAATTCTTACATAATCAGGATTATTATCAAACTCAACCATAGTTGCCACAATATGCTTGCAAGCAGCATAATTTTTGTAATAGTCTTGACAATTACATCTTAAATCCTCTAATTCATTGTTTTGAACTTTTATATATACATCATAATCATCACTGTCGCCTTTAACCTTAGATTTCAATTCAAAATTTTTACTATCTTCATATATAACTTTTGTTATATTAACTCTTTTTTTTGCAACATATTCCATTGCTTTTTCTTTTCGTGTTGTTCCAGCATCGTAACACAAATCTTCCAAAAGTTCTGGATTAACCATCTTATTATTCCCCTTATTTTTTAAAAATTTTCCAGTTATTAATTATAATATATTTTATTAAATTAAGCAATAGGTTTATAGTTTTTTTATAGAAAAAAAAGAGAGGTTTCATACTGTTTTTTATTTAGCATAAAACTCTTCTCTTTATCTTTTGCAGCTTAATTTGCTCTATTTTTTATTATAACTCGTAGTAATTTCAATTTTATTTATTGCTCTTCTTTTTTCTTCCTCTTTTTTTAGTTGTTTCTTCAACATCCTTTATCTCTTCTGGATTCCATTCTTCACCTGGTTTTGGTTTATTCCATGAAATATAATTACAGCTAGCTGGATTATTTTCACAAATATAATAATTTTTTCTTCTCTTTGTTTTTCTAATCTGTACAACTCCACCACAACATGGACATGGAACATCTATTGTTTCTACAATAGGTTTAGCATTTTTACATTCTGGAAATCCAGGGCATGCTAAAAACTTACCATATCTTCCATATTTATAAACCATCATTCTACCACATTTATCACAAGGAACATCTGATACCTCATCTACAAGAACCACATGTTCTAATTCTTTTTCGACCCTTTCCAACTCAACTGAAAATGGGCCATAGAATTCTTTGATAACATCTTTCCAATATTCTCTTCCGTCAGCTATTTCATCAAACTCTTCTTCTATTTTAGCTGTAAATTGGACATTAATTATATCTTTAAAATTCTCAGTTAATAACTTATTAACAACTTTCCCCAATTCAGTAGGACATAATTGCTTTTTATCTTTTTGAATGTACCTTCTTTCCAATATTGTTGTGATTGTTGGAGAATATGTACTTGGTCGTCCAATTCCCTTTTCTTCTAAGCTTTTTACTAAGCTTGCTTCTGTATATCTAGCTGGTGGTTCTGTAAAGCTTTGCTTTGGTTCTATTTTTTTGCTATCCAATTTTTGATTTATTTCTAGTTCTGGAAGCGTAACAATATCATCATTATTCTTACTGCTATCTACGTCTTCAACATAAAGGCTCATAAATCCTTTGAATTTCAAAGTTTGTCCATTTGCTTTAAATATATAGTTATTTACATCTATATCTACACTTGTTGTGTCATAAATTGCTGTTGACATCTGACTTGCAATAAATCTATTGTAAATTAGATTATATAGTTTAAATTGGTCTGGTGTAAGTGAATCTTTAATTTTATCAGGACTTAATTCTACATAAGTTGGTCTTATTGCCTCGTGAGCATCTTGAGCATTTTGCTTTGTTTTGTAAAATCTATTTTCATAATATTTTTCACCGTAATTCTCTTCAATATATATTTTTGCAGCAGCTCTAGCTTCATCAGAAATTCTTGTAGAATCAGTTCTCATATATGTAATTAAACCAACAGTTCCTTTTTCTGGAACATTAACACCTTCATATAGCCCTTGTGCAATGCTCATTGTTCTTTTCAATGTAAAATTAAGCTTTCTTGAAGCTTCCTGTTGCATTGTACTTGTTGTGAATGGTGGAGCAGGATTCTTCTTTTTCTCTGCTTTTTTTATGTCTTTTACAATATATTCACCATCTTTTATTTGAGCTAATATTTTGTCAACTTCTTCTTGTGAGTGAATATCTAACTTTTTATCATCTTTACCAAAAAATCTAGCTTCAAAAGTTTTCTTTGATTTTTTATCCTTTAATTGAGCATATATATTCCAATACTCTTCTGGGATAAAAGCATCTATTTCTTCTTCTCTATCACAAATTAATTTAACAGCAACAGATTGAACTCTACCTGCTGATAGCCCTTTCTTTACTTTTTTCCATAGTAATGGGCTCATTTTATACCCAACAATTCTATCTAACACTCTACGAGCTTGTTGTGCATCTGTTAAATTCTTATCTATTTTTCTAGGTTTCTTAATCGAACTTTGAACAGTTTCTTTTGTAATTTCATTGAAAGTTACTCTACACACACTATCTTCAGGTATTTCCAAAATATGTGCTAAATGCCATGCAATTGCTTCTCCTTCACGATCAGGGTCAGTTGCGAGATACACTTTTTTGGCTTTTTTTGCTTCACTTTTTAATTCTTTAATCAAATCGCCTTTGCCACGAATATTAATATATTCTGGTTCGAAATCATTTTCAATATTAACACCTAACTTAGATTTAGGTAAATCTCTAATATGTCCCATTGATGCTAGCACCTTGGTACTTCCACCTAAAAACTTTTTTATTGTATTAGCCTTGGCAGGTGATTCCACAATAATTAACTTATCAGCCATTAAATTTCTCCTTTATATCCTATTTTACTTATCTATTCTAAGCTATTAGTTTTAATTTTTCAAGAGGTAAATAAAATTTTATTGATTTTTCAATTTCAAATAAACTAATACATTAGTTAAAGTTATATAACTCCCTTTAAATGATTTAACTTATACTTATCTTTATTGATAACTATCTCTATCACATCTATTCTTACAAATACATCCCTAAACCCTTTATGAAATAAATAATATTTCGCACTGTTTAAAATATGTCTTTGCTTTGCTTTATTTACAGCTTCTGATGGAAATCCATAATTAAAATTAGTTCTTGTTTTCACTTCGCAAAACACTACTTCTTTATTTTTAACATCATAAGAAATTATATCGATTTCACCCTGTCTACAGCTAAAATTCCTATCCAATATTTTATAATCATTTTTTTCAAAATATTCACAAGCCAAGTCTTCTCCTAATTTTCCAATAGCCTGTTTTTTATACATAGAACTCCTCCATTATAGAGTAATTGTTTCCTGATTTATTTTCAATTAATCCCTTCAATTCCAAAATTGTTAAATTAGCAGTTACATCCTGCATATTCATTTTTAATTCGTCACAAATCACTTCCGAATTAACGATGCTACGTTCTTTAATGTAAAAATATATATCTTTTGTTACATTGTCTAATTTGCTTAATTCATCTTCTTCCAATGCTTTAATTTTATTAATTTTCTGCATTTCTAAATACTCGTCAAAATCTTTTAACTCCTTAATTATGCCTAATTCATACAAAATCTCCTGTGCTTGTGTAACCATTATCGCACCTTTCTTTATTAAATTAATAGTACCAGAACTGTTCTTTTTTCCTATCATATTAGGGATACAAAACACCTTTCTTCCTTGTTCAAAAGCAAACTTTGCAGTAATACTTGTACCGCTTCTATACGTAGCCTCGATTACAATTGTACCAATCGATAGCCCACTAACAATCCTATTTCTTGCAGGAAAAAATATTTTTTCTGCTTCCTGATTGGGCTCTTGTTCTGAAATTACACAACCTCCACAATTTATAATATTTTTAAATAAAGTCGTGTTCTCTTTTGGATAGATTTTATTTAATCCAGAACCTAACACCGCAATTGTTTTACCACCATTTTCTATGCATGTTTGATGTGCCACACTATCAACTCCTATTGCTAATCCACTTACAATACACATTCCTGCCAAAGTTAAGTCCTTCACAATTTTTTGAGTCATTTCTCTGCCGTACTCGGTCATATTTCTAGAGCCAACAACCGTAATACATGGCAAATGAAGACAACTTTCGTCACCTTTTACATATATCTCTTGCGGAGCATTTTTTATGCTTTGTAATAAAGCAGGATAATTCTTTTCTTCTTTTTGAATAATAATCATTTGTTTTTTTTTATAATTAAAATATATAAATTTTAATTATTTTCTCCTTTCTTTAAAATTTTATTATCATTTAATAATCTACGTAACATCATATTTTTTATCTAAACTTCTATATTGAATTGCCTCTAACAAATGCCTATCTAATATATTTTCACTATTATCTAAATCAGCAATAGTTCTCGCCACCTTTATAATTCTTGTATATGCTCTACCACTAAGTCCTAATTTACTAAACACATTTTTTAATATATCTTCCTCCGATTTAGTAAGTTTACAAAATTGCTCCATTAATTTAGGTGTTAATTCTGAATTAGAATAAATGCCCAAACCTTCATATCTCTTCTTCTGAATATTTCTAGCATTATTAACCCTTTGGCGTATTATTTCAGAGCTTTCTTCTTTCTTATTAGAATTTAAACTTTCATAACTTACAGAATTGACTTCTACCTGAATATCTATTCTATCCATAAGTGGTCCGCTTATTTTACTTATATATCTTTTTATACTCTCTTCGCTACATCTACATTTTTTATCAGAGCCAAAATAGCCACATGGGCAAGGATTCATACTAGCTACAAGCATGAATTTACTTGGATACGTAAGTACCTGTGTGGCTCTTCCAATTGTAATTTCACCATCCTCCAACGGACCTCTTAATACTTCTAAAGTGTTTCTATTAAATTCCGGCAATTCATCTAAAAACAAAACTCCAAAGTGTGCTAAACTAATTTCACCTGGTCTAGGATATCTTCCTCCTCCAACTAATGATGCCGTGGATATTGTATGATGTGGAGACCTAAATGGTCTAAATTCAATTATTGGATTATTTTCTGATAGATTTCCTGCTATACTATGTATTTTAGTTATTTCAAGACATTCTTCAAAGCTCAAATCAGGCAAAATTGTTGGTATTCTCTTTGCTATCATTGTTTTACCTGAACCGTGGACTTCCAATCATTAAAACATTATGACCTCCACTTGCAGCAACTTCGATTGCTCTTTTTATATTTTTTTGCCCTTTAACTTCTGAGAAATCAATTGAACATTTTTCACTCGTCCTTTCTAAAAAATTGACTTTCTTTTCAAATTTTATATTTTTTCTACGATTCAAGTATTCTATGGTTTCTTCTAAACTTTCCACAGGAATAATTTCAATACCTTCTACGATACTAGCTTCATTTTCATTTTCCTTCGGCAAAATAACCTTCTTCACACCCAATTTTGCAAGTTCAATGCACATTGGTAAAACTCCCTTAATTTTATTCACTTTTCCATCTAACGAAAGTTCTCCAAAAATAACAACATCATTAACTGGGTAATAAATATATTCGTTGGCACACAACACTCCCACAGCAATTGGTAAATCGAATATAGACCCCTCTTTTCTCTTTGCAGCCGGCGCTAAATTCACAACAATCTTTCTACTAAATAAGTTAAAACCTGAATTTTTAATTGCAGTTTTTACCCTTTCTTTTGATTCCCTTATGCTAACATCAGGCAAACCGGACCACTTCAAATCCGTGGTAATCCAGCAGAAACATCTACCTCAACCTCAACAAGATAACCATTAAGTCCGGTCAAGAGACATACTTTTTACAATTGATAACATACACAAATTAAATACATTCAGCTAACGCTAAACATATACTCTCCTTTATTGATATTTAGATTTTTTAAAGATATATCTATAAACTTGTTTGATTTTTTTGATTTTTTATAGATTCAACTTTTACGAACAAATTCCATTGAAAAAAATCACAAAGAAAATACTATAAGATTTTAAAATTTCTATATTCATATTAAACCACAAATTCTTCTACATTTCAACTAAAATCGTGCGTCAAATTTCGACAAAAAAAATGAAGAATCGGTATATAACTACCTTTTCTTCATCATAAATAATTCAAAGATTAACTATTAGCAATCTCGATATTAACTTGTTTTCCTTTAATAACCTGTCCCTTTACATTTTTCAAAACCTCATCAACATAACCAACAGGAACATCAACAAATGTGAAATTATCTAATAAATTGATTCTGCCAATCGTTTCACTTGTTAATGCTGTGTGAGCTTTAATGCATCCAACAATATCTTTAACCATAATTTTATCTTTTTTTCCTACACTAAAAAATAAACGAACATTTCCTTTCTCATCAGGAACTATCTCACTTTCAACTGTTGGTGTAACTTGTACTTGGTAAATAATTGTAGCCAATGCTTTTGAAATATCCTCTAAGCTGTATTTCTTACTTAAAAGATTATCAATTATCTCCGTATTTTTAAAACTTTTATTTTTAATAATCTCTTCTACATTATCCACAAATTTTCTACATTTTACGCTATCTACTTCCTTTAAAGAAGGAATCTTACCTTCAGGAATTTTTGTGTTAGCATATTTTTCAATTTCTCTAATTTTAGATTTTTCTTTACCTGTATAAAAAGTATATGCAATTCCATTATTACCATTTCTACCAGTTCTTCCAATTCTGTGAACATAGTATTCTAATTCTTGTGGAATGTCATAATTTATTACAAGCTCAAGTTTTCTAACGTCAATACCTCTTGCCGCCACATCCGTAGCTACTAAAACGTTAACTTCACCTGTTCTAACTTTTTTCATAATTCGTTCTCTTTGGCTTTGCTTAATGTCTCCATGCAAACATTCTGCATTATATCCCCTAGACTTAAGTATATCAATCAAAGAATCAACTTTTTTCTTTGTGTTGCAGAAAATAACAGCCTTTTTTGGCTCCACAACATCTAAAATTCTACAAACAGCCTCATCTTTCATTTTAGCTTTAACTTCAATAGCTTCTTGTTTAATTCTTTCAACCGTTAATTGTTTAGCTTCAATTTTAATATTTTTAGGTTTACTCAAATATTTTTTACTAATTTCTAGGATTCTTTTACTCATAGTTGCTGAAAATAATATAGTTTGCCTATCTTCAGGAACATCTCTTAAAATAGTTTCTATATCCTCTTCAAATCCCATATTTAACATTTCGTCCGCTTCATCTAAAATAACCATTTTAACATTATTCAACTTTATAGTTCTTCTTCTCAAATGATCAATAATTCTACCTGGAGTGCCTATTATAATTTGAACACCTTTTTTTAACCCTAAAATTTGTCTTTCTATAGATTCTCCACCGTAAATTGACATACATTTTATATTATCTTCATATTTCAAATATCTTCTAATAGCATGAGTTACTTGAACTGCAAGTTCTCTTGTTGGACATAATATAATAGCTTGTATCTTTTTAGAATTTTTATCAATTTTTTCAATCACTGGCAAGCTAAAAGATGCTGTTTTACCAGTTCCAGTTTGTGATTGGCCTATTACATCTCTTCCTTCTAAAATGTATGGAATAGCTTGTCTTTGAATTTCTGTCATCTCATTATATCTAATTTCTTTTAACGCTCTTTTTACATTCTCTGATATATTTAAATCTTCAAATTTTACTACCTCTTTATTCATTATTTAGATAGCCACTTTTACAGCTACCTTCTCCTTTCTCTAGACTAACTTGATAATTATAGCATTAATTAATAATAATTGCAAGACTAACATAATTACAAAATTTGTTTTATCTAAAATAACCGGTAAGCTCTTATACTTACCGGTTAAATGCTATCTAGATTATATTCATTTTTATTTTAAAGTTCCAAATCTTTAATTACTTCATTCATAATTTTTTTAGAAGATTCGTAAGTTACTCTTTCAGCAGCTTCCTTTGGACTTAACCACTCTGTTTTTAGAACTTCTTCCTCTTGAACTTTAATATCTCCGCCTATTTTTTTGGCAATGAAAAATACAACATCCTTTTCAACATCTTCCTCTGGAGAATATCTCTCAATATATCTATAATTTTCATTGATTTCAACATCAAGATTAGTTTCTTCTTTAATTTCTCTTAAAGCTGTTTCGATTTCTGTTTCTCCTTCTTCCACATGACCTTTAGGAAATCCCCAATGTCCTTTAACTTGTTGAATTACAAGCACCTTATCTCCATCAAAAATAACTGCTCCACATGATTTTTCGTATTTCATTTTTTGCCACATTCCTTTCTAAAAAAATATTTATATAAAATCTTTAAAATCCATCCAAAAGACTTGGTGTTTTTTGTAAGTGACCCCAAAATCACCTAAAAAGCATAAGCCCTCCAGCGCACGCAATTCGTGCATTGGAGGGAGCCTTTAGATATACTGACATAATTTAAAAGTCTTCCCATTTTTTTATGGAGTTGGGCATCGATTTTGAAAACTATAAAGTTTATCTATGATCAGTTTAGACTCGGCTTGCTACGTTACCTTTTGGTAACCATAGTTGTATAATATTATATTAATTCATAATTGTCAATACCAATTATTATTGAATATAAAGACCACTTTCATCATCAGCATTAATTACAATTGTATCTTCGGCTTCAACTTCACCACTGATTATTTTCTTAGCCACTAAAGTTTCAACATTATTCTTAATAAATCTCTTCAAAGGTCTAGCTCCAAAATTTTGGTCATATCCATTATCTGCAATAAATTGTTTAGCTTTTTCAGTAATTTCAAGTTTAATTTGTTTATTATTTAAACGTTTTTGCAAATCTTCAATCATTAAATCAATAATATTATAAATTTGATTTTTCATTAAAGGTTTATAATAAACAATTTCATCCAAACGATTCAAAAACTCAGGTCTAAATGATTGTTTTAGTAAACTATCAACCTGTTTAATAGCCTCTTCAGCAATAGTTCCATCATCTTTAATTCCTTCCAATAGATAAGAAGAACCTAAATTAGAAGTTAAAATAATAATAGTATTTTTAAAGTCTACTGTTCTACCTTGCGAATCTGTAATTCTACCATCATCAAGAACTTGTAGCAAAATATTAAACACGTCCGGATGAGCTTTTTCAATTTCATCAAATAAAATAACAGAATAAGGTTTTCTTCTAACGGCCTCCGTTAATTGACCACCCTCATCATATCCAACATATCCTGGAGGAGCACCAATCAAACGACTTACACTAAATTTTTCCATATACTCAGACATATCAATCCTAATCATATTGTGTTCATCATCAAACAATGCTTCTGCCAAAGCCTTTGCAAGTTCTGTTTTACCAACACCTGTTGGTCCTAAAAATAAGAATGAACCAATAGGCTGATTTGGATTTGCAATTCCAGCACGAGAACGAATTATTGCATCACTAACTTTCCTTACTGCCTCATCTTGTCCAATAACTCTTTTATGCAATATATTTTCTAATCCAAGTAATTTTTCTCTTTCACCTTCCATTAATTTAGAAACTGGAATTCCTGTCCATCTACAAATAATTTTTGCAATTTCTTCTCCAGTAACTTCATTTCTTAAAATACTATTAGAACCTTTTCTTTCCTCAACAATTTTTTCTTGTTCAGCTAATTGTTTTTGTAAGTCTGGTAATTTAGAATATTTTAATTCAGCAGCTTTGTTTAGGTCATAAACTCTTTCAGCCGCCTCTATTTCACCGTTTACTTTATCTAGTTCTTCTTTAATTTTTTGAACTTTATTAATAGCATTTTTCTCATTTTCCCATTTAGCCTTCATTTCGTTGAACTTTTCTTTCATGTCAGCTAATTCTTTTTTAACTTCTTCTAGATGAGCTTTTGATAAATCATCAGTTTCCTTCTTTAAAGCTGCTTCTTCTATCTCATGTTGCATAATTTTTCTTGAAATATCGTCTAATTCAGTTGGCATAGATTCCATTTCTGTTTTTATCAATGAACAAGCTTCATCAATTAAATCAATTGCTTTGTCTGGTAAAAATCTATCTGAAATATATCTATGTGAAAGAACTGCTGCTGTAATTAAAGCTTGATCATGAATTTTAACCCCATGGAAAATTTCATACCTTTCCTTTAAACCTCTTAAAATTGAGATTGTATCTTCAACAGTTGGTTCATCAACTAAAACAGGTTGAAATCTTCTCTCTAAAGCTGCATCTTTCTCAATATATTGTCGATATTCATTTAAAGTAGTAGCACCTATACAATGCAATTCACCCCTGGCAAGCATTGGCTTTAGTAAATTTCCAGCATCCATTGCACCATCAGTTTTTCCCGCTCCAACTATAGTGTGAAGCTCGTCAATAAATAAAATAATTTTTCCTTCACTTTTTTTGATTTCATTTAAAACCGCCTTTAATCTTTCCTCAAATTCTCCACGATATTTTGCACCAGCAATTAATAATCCCATATCTAGAGAAAATATTTTTCTATTTTTTAGATTATTTGGAACATCACCATTAACAATTCTGATTGCTAAACCTTCAGCAATAGCTGTTTTACCAACACCTGGTTCACCAATTAAAACTGGATTATTTTTAGTTTTTCTTGATAAAATTCTTATAACATTTCTAATCTCAGAATCCCTTCCTATAACAGGATCTAGCTTATTTTGTTTAGCAAGTTCAACCAAATCTTGACCATATCTATTCAATACATCATAAGTTGATTCAGGATTTTCACTAGTAACTCTTGTATTTCCCCTAACCTCTTTCAATGATGCTAAAACACTATTTTTATTGATATTATTGTTTTTGAAAATGTTACTAATTCTTGTGTTTTGATTATTAATAATTCCTAATAAAATATGCTCAACAGAAACATATTCATCCTGCATTTTTTTAGCCTCATCTTCAGCTGAAACCAAAGCTTTATCCACTTCACTTGAAACATAAACCTTATCTGGTTCTCTACCAGAACCTGTAACAGCAGGTATTGACTTAATTGCATTATCAAGTTGGGTTTTAATTGAATCAACACTAACATTCATCTTTTTCAGCAATTCTGAAATAAAACCATTTTGTTGATTAACCAAAGCCCACAACAAATGCTCCTCCTCAATTTGCATGTTTTGATTTTCTAACGCAACAGATTGTGCATCTTGCAATGCTTCAATTGACTTTTGCGTAAATTTTTGCATATTCATTTAAATCCCTCCTTATTAATTTTTAGAAATAGTTAAAAGACTTTATAAATCAACAATTATTCGTTACATTTCTAAAGTTTTAACTATTTCAGTTTTAACTTTTCCTTATATTATATCCTTATTTTTTAGCAGTGTCAAGAGGAGAGTGCTAATTTTGTATTTAATTTATGATAAAATCACCTTGAAAGTTTATAAGCAATTATTTCACCCATGCATGTATAAATATGTAAAAATTAGTTAAAATA
>OCVV012851834.1_pt1 | contig 18609 bp, 14 predicted proteins | sample 1539721 | NCBI WGS metagenome assembly OCVV01 (sample SAMN02144230, study PRJEB22623) | gut metagenome | biome: sheep rumen | host: Ovis aries | place: New Zealand | reverse complement strand
TAGATAGCTTGTAAAGATTTACCTAATCCAGGTTGGTCTAGAAGAAGAAATCGTTCATGATTGAGCCCAAACTGAATCCCTTCTAATTGATACTGATAGGGTGTTGTCTTAAATGGGCCTATAGAAACTTCTTGTAATTTAGGTAATATTTTATCAGGTAATAAATTTAAGGTAATAGAATCATAATTATGACATGCGTCAAGTAATCTAGATAAATTAGTAATTGGAACTTCCCAACATTGTAATTTCTTATGATATATAGAATTACTTAGTTGTTTTAAAATGTCTACTATTTCTTGTTTATAAGAAAATTCTACTTTTAAAGAAGACAATCCTGGTAATTTAATAGGTTTGATTTCAGAAATTGTTATCATTTTTCAGTTAATTGTAAATTACTTCTTTTAAACTTAGTAACATGTGATTGTTTTACCTGAGGTGATTTTACGAAGAAATCAATATTAGTGGTTACATTCAATTTAGTTTTACAGTAATCACATATATATGTTTCAGATAAATTCATGTTAACGCCACTAAAAAATTGAATTTTTCCACTTCTATCTTTAGTGATACTGTGTGGATTCCCAAAAAATTCCTTAGGATAAAAAATTTCAGCAGGTAAATATTCTGCCCCGCATTCTGGACAAATAATTTTTATCATTTAATACTCCTAAATAAGATATATGTACGGTATTTACAAATTAATTATAATACATTTAATCAAAAAAATAAACAATAAAATAGGGGATTATAATATATAATCCCCCTAAAATAATATAAATTAAATTTTAAAGTAATCCACCGTCGATATTTTGAATAGAATATGTATTAAACTTAGGAAAACTATTTAATGGAATATAATAAGTTCCATCAATTAAGCATAATAAAGTCAATGAATATTCTTCCCTTGATTCCGGATAAGTACTGAAAGATGTTGATTCTTCTACTGGAGGGATATCTCCATCTAAGTCTACTACAAAAGTTTGAATAACACTGTAATAAGTTACATATTCTATATAATAACCATCTGTAAATTGAACTTCATCTGTAAATGTTGGTTGTAATCTCCAATAATTATCTATAGAAAAATGATATCGTTTAGTTTCTCCATTAACAATGGTTTCTGCATAAACATCTTTGATATCTTTTCCTCTAAAATTAACATCTAACAAAGTTTCTCCAGGAGTTACTACCCCACCATCTGGAGATAAATGTTCTGAGTGTGTTTCTACAGCTTCCCCAAATAATTCTGGATAATTTTCATCTGAAGTGTCTACTATTATTCTACAAACTAATTTTTTGTTATTTTGTTGATTTAATAAAGCACACATTGAAGCAACAGTAGCAAAATTAAAATAGTACCCATGAATTACACATTCAAAAGGTTTTTGTGATTCTACTGCGGAAAGTTTTACTAAAGAACTTCCTAAAGTGCTATTCCAAACAACATCACTCAAATCAAAACTTGTTTCATCAATCGGAAGAACATAAGAATCAATATCAAGAAAATTATTTATCATTCTTGTTAAATTATGTTCTGTAACCAATCTGTTTACAGGTTGCATTTTAGTTGTGGGAAATACATTGCGGGGTTTGATATAATTATCTGCCATTTATATGAGCCTCCTAATTATGGTCTACTACAGTACCGGAAATTCTTTGAGCATAAAATTCTTCATTGTAAAGCAATTCTGAATACCAAGTAATAATTGCTGAAGTAGAATCTCTAATACCAGTTAAAAATTCTTCATCTACAGTAACTTCTGCAAAATAATTTCTATTTGCACTATTTAAAGAACACATTCTTATCTTAAGAATATAATTTCCTTTTGACATATTATCTATGACATTTGGGAGTAATGGGCTATTTAAATCTTGAGCAAAAATAGTCGTTGTAAGCATAGCTACCCAGTTTTTTAAATCCGTATCATATTTAAATTGTCTGCCTCCAATTGGAATTGGATTATTTAATATTGACATCCAAACACCACTATCTCCTGCATTAACTGAAGATTCAGTATCTGGAACAACATAGCCTACGTCTAATAATCTAGGGATATCATTTGTATAATTTAAATTACCTGTAATTGCTTTAGCGAATAACATTGCCATATCAGGCATACCTGCATTATGAGTACTTCGTTTTACAATATTATCACCCTTTTTAATTGCAATTTTAACTTTGCCTTGATATCCTGTATAATCTTTTAACATATAAACTCTCCTTATGATATTCCTAAAATAGTTCTCCAAGCAGTTACTGTTGAAGCAGATAATAATAAATTATCTTCAGCCATACCCGCTGTAATTATAGCTGTATCAGCACCATTTACTTTTGTGTATAAATCTTTACCCAAATATATTCCACTTACATCTTGTCCATCAGGAGCTACTTGCAATAATCCTATTGCAGTTCCATCTATGTTTACATCAATAATATATTGCTCAGTAGAAATAAAGGTTTTATAAGTGTTGGCTGGTTTGTTTGTATCTTGTAAAGTAATAGTAATATTATACTGTCTATCTTCTAATAATGCATTGTTCCCACTTGAAGCACCAAAATGAGCTGTTGCTGTTATAACTTTTGTGGTACTATCTTTAGAAGTTGTAAACGATAATGAAACAGTATTTCCAGCAGTGTTTATATATGAAGCAGTTAACGATGTGTTTAATTCTGTAGGCCCTTGCATGCCATTTAAATACTTAATTACTAATACCCCATAAGTACCAGATCCAGTGTTAGTAGTATAATTTGAATTCGTTCTATATGTAACTGGATTCACTACAAATTGTGGAGATGTGTATACTTCTGTCCAATTAGCAGTAAGAACAGAATTCTTAGATATTGTCCAAGAGGTATTAGTATTATGTGATACATTACTTGTATCTTTCCAAGTAGAAAAAGTATAGTATTGTTTAGTAGGAACAACTGAAGAGATAGTGAAGGTTGCGTTTGTAGTACTATTATAAATATTTTTTGTTTGAGCTGCAGGTGTTGGAGAACCACCGGCCGCATTATAAGAAAGTTTAATAGTTTTTTTCCATAATGCATATAATGTTACAGATTCATTGTTAGAATACTCAGCTCCATCAGTATATGTTGGAGATGTTTGATTATTAGCAGTTCCCCAACCGATGAACGTATATCCAGTTTTAGTATATGTATTTGTGGATAAGGTAATAGGTTGTGTTTGTTTCGTACTTGGCGCCATTGTGTCCCCACTACCACCGTTTTTATCATATGTAATAGTGTATTGCAACAATGTCCAATGAGCATAAATGGTGTCATTACCTTTACAAATAGTAGAAGATGTAACTTGAGTTCCTCCAGTGTCAGAAGTAAACCAGCCATCAAATCTATATTCTCCAGTAGCTCCTCGAGTAGGAGTAGCCAATGTTCCATATGCACTATCATAAGTTATCGTTTTAGTACTAGGAGATACTGACCCCCCGTTTGCATTGTAAGTTAAAGTATATGAGTTCGCTGTCCAATGTGCATATAAGGTAGCCGCTGCATTTGATGTGTAAGTAGTCCCATACTTTGAGCCCCCTGAAGCAGCGGTGTACCAACCAGCGAATGTATAACCTGTTCTTGTAGGCTGTGTAGTTGATAAGGTGAGAGTCTCTCCGTACCACTTTGTCTGTGATGCTGGAGCACCTGAACCGCCATTAGCGTTATATGAAACCGTATAAGATGTTTGAGCAGAAATAGAAACAGAACAAGATGCAGTTAAAGTACCTAAAGATACAGCTGTGTACATACTGCCCGAGGCAGTAAGAGATTTACTGCTATGTCCTTTTGTAACTGTCCAACTTTTGGTGCCCATGAGCTGAGCGCTTGTTGAAGTACTGAATGTATGCTTAAAACTTTGAGTACTTCCGTTAAAGGTAATACTCTGATTCATATCAGTATCTTCATTATGGGACACACCATTTCCATAGTAATACATCGAAATAGCCACTGTAGCCGAAGTGGCTCCGTTAGATGTAGTTGAATATGATAGAGTTATATATCCGCCTGCCATTAATTTTCACCTTCTTGTGCTATTACTGTCTTTAATGATAAATGACCGTTAATACGTCCAATCCACCTAAAGTTTGTATTTTCATGAATTAAGTTTACAGTCATGAATGTTGGTGCCGTAAATAATTGAGCTGCAATAAGAGCTGCTAATTTTTCTTCAGACCTTAACTGAACTTCTGACCCTGTAATCCTAACCATTGATTGAATATTCCCATTGTCATCCTTTTTTCCTAATTCTAACCAGGGGTCCTGAGTAATGTTAATAAATCCATCATAATCCTTTAAAGAAGCATTGATAGATTTTAGAATTAAATTAACATTATCTTCATATGTACCTAAATTGGAATTTAATGTATTAAGTTGGGCAATTAAATCATTGTTGTTAGAATTAATTAAAGTATCTAATCGAATTAATTTAGAAGCAGTTTCTTGATTATTAGTATCAATTTGAGAGAGTTGGTCATCCACATCTGTAAGTTTTTCTTTTAATTCATCTACGGTATCAGTAGTAGTATTTAGTTTAGAAGTATTTTCATCCACTTGGGATGTAAGTAAGTCTGTAATCCCAGTCAATTGTTGTAAAATGGTTCTAAAGTTGTCAGGATATATTACTACTAAATCATCTCCATCTTTATCTAAATCTTCTTCTGAAATTTCAGTAGTTGTACCTTCTATATAATAAACGTTATCAATTTTTTCTACTAATTTAACTGTAGGAGGCGTAGTAGAAGTGTCAGTGTATCTATATCGAATATTTGTTCCCAACAACTGTAATAAAATATCTCTTATGTCAGAATTATTTGTTTCTCCAAGCATATTTGCTATTTCTGCTGATGAATAGGCTTGAACAGCAGCATCGTAATTACTAACTTGAGAAATTTCTGAAAACGAATGAGTATTATCAGTATACCAAGTTACTTGTACTACGTATAGAGTAAAAGTATTTTCTTCTAAATTCAGTAAAGGCTGAGTTTCAGACCAAGGAGTATAAGTTTCCCCAGCTGCAACTGGAATATTGTCCACAGGAATAGTGCCAGGAGTGGCTCCTGTAGGCATAGATAAATTTGCTTTAGTAGGAATTTGCCCAGCACTTGGGAATAATTTATAATACCAATATGAAGCACTAATATCTATAGATTGAGCTAGTGTTATTTGTGCGCGTGCAATTATTTTTACAGCCAAAACAATCACTCCTTTATTTTATGCAGTAGTTGATTCTAATCTTGCTTCAAAAGTAGCTTTATTTGTTACATTCCCAGCACTGATACTATAAGTAGGACCTGTAGTAGATTCTGCTGTAGAACTTCCGTTTTTATACCATTTAATTGTACCTAAACTTGAAATTTGTGTAGATGTAAGTTCAACACCTGCTTTATACACATGGGCAGTTAATGTAGTGGAAATACTTGCATTTTTAAATATTGTACCAGCGCTTGAAGTAATAACCATAGTAATAGCATCAGCACCATCTTTTCCATTTTTTCCATCATTTACTAATCTAACAGGAGTAGTCCAAGAAGTTCCAGAAAAAACATATGAATCTGTTTGTGAAATTGCTACATTACTTGTTACCCAACAAGGATTTCCATTTGAATCTGCATCTGGTATATTTCTAACCCAACCAGTAGGAAGAGGAGATAAAGCTCCAGTTGAAAAGGTATAAGTAGACTCTGTTGTTGGTTTAGTGGCAGAAGCAGCTCGTTTATAGAGAAATACAGTGGCTTGATTTGTATTTTGAGATAAAATTGTTGGAGTAGACCACTCTGCGGACGGTATCGTATCAGTTAATTCAACAGAACTAGCTACTGCAGCTGTAATATATAATGGGTTAGTTCCTGTACATTCTGCTAAATCTTTTTTCCATAACCCCAAAGCAGATGAAGGTGTTAATTCTTTAGTACTAAAATTATATGTTGTTTGTTCTGGCTTAGCTGGTGTTGAAGTCGCTCTTTGGTATAAATATAAAGTAGCTTGGTTTAATCCCGAAGTGCCATTAGTTCCATCATTAATTGTGGCTATTTCAGTACCATCGGCAAGAATTGTAGTTACTGTTCCAGTTTTAGATGCGGTTATTTCTGGAGTATCTCCTTTTAACGCTACTACAAATTCAACTACTTTAGTATATTCTAATGGTTCTGAACTACCTGAAGGTACTGATATAGGAATTGTAATTGAACCATTTACTTTTAATCCTGCTGGGAAAGTAATAGTAATAGGTAACCTATTATTACTAAGGTCATAGTTACCAGCAGTAGCTGTAACAGTATTAGGTGAACATACAATTGACGCACCAGAGGTAATTGATGGTTGTACATACTTATTACCTTGTCGAGCTGATACATAAATAGTTTGTTCTAGTTGAGATGCCAGTCCATCATTTCCTCCATTTAATGCTATCGCATTATGTGTTAAATCAACTGAAGTACCATCCGTTAAGTCAATAATTGTTATTTGGTCAGAAGCTTTTACTACTGTAGCCATATTTTTTCTCCTTATATTTCTAATTGTGCCATAAAGGTTATTTTGTTATCTACTTCTTCTGGAGTCAATGTTAATTTAAATCCTCCTTCTGAAATTTTACTATCCGTACTTGGAATTAAATGATAATTGGTTTCCCCTTGTCGTTTCCAATACCAAACAATTCTAGCTGATGTTCCAAATACAGTTCGTAAATCTACTATGTTAGTTATTCTTGAACTACCTGAGTATATTGCAATTGTTAAATCTGTGGAAACTTGATTTGCTCTAAACATTGTTCCATTTGAAGAATCAATTTTCAGAAGAATAGCATCTTCGCCGCTATCTCCCTTTTCTCCTTGTGGACCTTGAGCTCCTCGTAGCTTATCAATAGAGATTTTAGCAGTTCCCCCATTAACACTATCTACAACCGCGTATTCAGAACCTGTTAAATAACTTTGTTCTTTTAATTCTATAATTCGTTGTCTTAAATCTGACATAATGTTACCTTAAATATTTAGCCAATAATAATTTTTCTTCATCAGACATAAGGTCATTGACACCATCGTGAAGAATAATATCTCCAACACCTAAATCAACTCTTCTAGCTGCAACATATCCATTGCCTACAGTATTAGTATCAATGTTGGAAATAGTTCTTTTTATAAATTCAATATCATGATAAGTACTAGAACCATCAGTATTAAGTGCATATTGACCTTGTTTAGAAGCAATTTCACTACCAGCATCTGTATTTATATAGTATACAAAAACATTTTCGTTGTATTTGAATTTATCTAAAACGACAGTATTAACTCCAAATACATAATGAATCAACATGCCACTAGGAAGTACCATTTTTAAATATTCATCTAATACATGTAATTCTACTAAAGATGGAGAAGTAGATAATACAATTACTATAGAATATGTTTTTATTTCTCTTCTTAATAAACCAGATATTTCTGCAGCAGATTGTTCATCTTTAGTATGATATGCTACTGCATAATCAAATATATTCATTGAATATAAATAAGCATTAAGCAATATAGCGACACTTTGAAGTGACCCCTTGTAAAACAATGCATTTGGCAATGCTGTTAATAATTCTCTGTTAGAATAAGATTGTTTATCATAGATTCCAAATTTATCTCCAATAAGAGGTAAAATAGTACTTTTCGCAAGTGGTGTAGCAGTTACAGTCTGCATAGTATCCACATTATACTTTAAAGCATTATATGTATAATCATATAGTCTACATAATATTTGAAAATCACGTGAATGTTCTATATAATAATCAGGAACCATTTCTTGTGTTCGTATCATAATTTTCCTCTTCCAATAATAAATCATATAATAATTCTGGAGAATTTATTTGTCGTTTTTCTTCGTTTATTATTACATGATTATAATCTTCATTTTGCCCAAATTCTGTATCATATACCCACCAATCTAAGGTGGTTCCGAAAATAGGATTTTTATCTTTTAAATCACACATTGTAGATAATATGAATTAAGCCATTCATTTCCAAACCACTCAGGGTTAAAATTTAATACTTCTACAATGTTATCTTCTTGTTCACGGAGTTCTGCATATCTATTAATAAACATGCAGAACTCCTCTTTTGTTAATCTCATAGAATCACATTAGGTAATAAATTTAGTTTCGATATTGTCTATATCTAATTGAGCAATTGTAAATGGATTATAAACATGATTTTTATTCCAAAATTCCTTTGGTTGTAATGGGTCTGTAATAATATCATTAGAATTAGGAACATGTGTATAATTATATTTATTATTGATATCTAAGGCTCTTACTTTTTCTTTAATTTCTTCAAATGCACTTCCAAAATTAGGATTAAATTTGAAGATATCTCCTAAAACAACTGTAATAGAAGTGTCATTATCAGGTGTCAAATCAGACCCATCTGGATTCTGTATCTTTACATTTAATGTACCAGTATATGAAGTGTTTACTGAATCTAAATGTAAATAAGCAAAATGAAGTTTATCACCTAAGAAATAATCTTTAGGTACATATTGACCAGTTTCAGTATCATAAATTGTATCTGTATATGAAGTTAAAATTTGAGATACTGTAGAATTAGCAGCTATGATATCTAATTTATCCCCCTGTTGTGGTTCATATCCCTGCATAGGATTGAGTCCATAATCTAATAAGTTAGCAATTACGATAGCAGTTGACCCATGAACTAATTCCCAATGCTCTTGCTGAGAATTATATCGCACTGTATATTCACCCCATTCATAATTAAGCTTATTCATAAATACAGACCCGTCAAATCCCATATTATTCTCTAAAGTGCTACTACTATATGTAAGTTCAAAATGAGGGACATTATCATTATAAGTCAGCATAATTCGAATATCTGACATACCATTAACAGGAATAAGATAATCACCTGAATTTAACCTAATATTTTCAATATTAATTCCAGAAGGATTAAATGTATAATTGGCTAATGTGTCTGCTTTTTTACAGTATACATACGTATTATGGTCATCAGATACAAAAGAATAATCTGCACTATCAGGGGAAATATTATAAACATATAAACAGTTTAAAATATTTTCTTGTGTCAAGCTGGATGTACTTACTTGAATAAATGTACCTGTTAAATTTGTCATTGGGTATTGTAACTGGAAGTGAATGTTAGAATTAGAATCTGAGTTCCCATCAATAGTAGCTATTTGAGTTCTTGCGTCATTATATAAAATTAATGATTGATTTGAATCTAACTTTTGTCCATTACTATTATTTGTATTTAATTGTAAGTTAGAGTAAGCTTGCCAATTACAATTATTTACATGTAATTTATCTAAAGTGGCTATTTCATTTCCTACACGTTTATACATCACACTGTATTTGTCTAAATCTAAAGTTACTTCTTCATTACTAAAAATTGGTAATTCCAGATTAGGAGAATTAGAATCTTCAGATTCAACAGAAATAATATCTCCTTGGGATAATGTGTATAACTGTGTTTGATTGATACTCAAAGATGTATCTGGTTGTACACTTTGGAATAAAGTCCTCATTACTGTCAATGGATTAGAAGTTAATTCTAAAGAATCAACAGCAGGACATACCCAAGAATCCACATGAGTATAAATTTTTGTTCCGTATTCGTTTAATTTATAATATTGCTTATTAGTATATGCATACCAATTTCTCATCCTATACCATAAGGGTTTAAAATAAATTCCTGTAGTATATGAACCATCATCCAAAGTATGGAAAGCAGTATATAATATGTTAAACCAACCGGTTAACGCATCCATAGTATCTCTGTAAGAATATACACAATGATTATTTAAGCTGTAAGTTACAGTAGATAATGTAACTCCTTCTTCTATCTGTCCACTTTGTCCAATCACTATATAAGGATACTCAGTAAAATATTTTTGTCCAGCACTATTAATTATATTAGCATTAGAGTATGCAGATATTTCTATACCTGCAGAGCTTGTGCTCTTATTTTTATATGCTCTGATAGAAACATCAAATGCTGTATATCCTATCGGTTTTCGTCCATTTGTAGCCATAGAATATTGAACAATATTAGCAGCATTAGGTTGTAACTTTCCAAAATTCAAAGCTTTAGTTAAATCATTTATGTACATAAATAATCCAATTGAAGGAGTTGCAGTAGCTCTATTAATAAATCCTAAACATAAGTTACTCTTAAGAATTCGCTTTGCTTGTTCACTTAATGAGCCAGTAGCTGCTATTATATCATCGGGTTGTAATTGGACATACATACCATTATTAATTGAAGGCCAAGTTATTTTAGTGTTAGATGCATTAAAGGAATCTAATTGCCAATCTGATACTTGTTGTGAATTTAATACATGATTATTTTTCCAATCAGCATTAACAGCGTCAATTAAAAGTTGTCCAACTAATTTAGATTTATTATCAGTGTATATATTAGTTAAACTATTTACCGAACCATATAATCCATAATTATCTACCTCTCCTCCAGAAGAAGGCATTTCTAAATAAGGACTATGGGCTTCAACTAAATATTTCCACAATACATCTTGAGAACCTAATCTATAATAGCTTCCTTGGGGCATGAGGTTTGCATTATCCGACAGTGGTTCAAATAATCCATCTCCAAATACAGCATGTGTAAGCTGCTTTCCATCAACACCACCCTTTAATACCCAATCATTAGAAAATGGGTCATAGGAAGTTAATGAATCAGTATTAATTAAAATATTCCCAATGGGTGCATTTGTGTCAATTAAATTACCATCTACATTGGTTAAAAATCTAGAAGTTAAAATTGTATCTTCATCTTGAGCTACCGCAGCGTATCTATTTACTGTAGAAGAATAAGAAATGGCTTGGTCTGAAATATACATATCACTATCAGTACAATCCTTACTTGGTAAATAATATGTATCGGTTAATGGTGTACCTTGATATTCTATTTTTTCATAAAATCCATATTCTGATGGAGAAATATCCTGGGTTATATATGTGGATTTAATATCAATAGGTGAGAATATTGAGGTTGTAGGTGGAGAAGATATTATATATTCTCCAAATCTATTTACATACCAGCCAGAAACATCTTTCATAAGTAATACATAATAATCTTTGGAAGCATCTTCCACTGTATCATTACTTCTTACATAAGCATAATCTACATATTCATAGAATCCATTGGCTTTAGGATTCATTTGTTGAATACCAGCACTAATATCCACAATAATATTAAATCCGGAAGCATTGATAGAACCAGTACTATTTTGTAAATCATGCCAATTTACAAATACATATGGATATAAGGAAGTTAAAGGAGTTACAGGAGCATTAATACCACAATTTCTAGTGATGGTAGTACCTGCTCCTAAAATTCCTAAATTAGATAAGGACGAATCTGTGTAATATAAATATTCCCCATTTTTTAAAGTGTAAGAATTTGCTGTAATTAAATTAGTTAAATTTATATCTTCTTCAGGATTATAAGAGTCAAACAACTGGTATTGTTTTAACTTTTTATTTTTATCTGGACTTACATCATTTAATGACCAAATAAATCTATATCCCTCATCATCATTAATTGTAATATTATTTAAAGTTTGAGCTGAAATAGTTTCGTTTGTTCCAATTTTAGTGTTGTTTATAGTAGAGTCATTGTTTATCATACCTACTTGAGCTACTCTACTTTCAGTATAAGTATATAATTTAGTATCTGAAGAAATTTCTGAAGGAATAACTAAACTTGTAGCCATTTCTCCATATTGTGTTAATGAATCTCTCGCTGCAATTGAAAACGATGGATTAATAATAGCGTTTTCACCATATACATACACCGTAAAACTTCTTAATAAACCTTCTGAATCTAAATTACTTATATAAAATATAAAATACTCACCTTTTTGTAACTGATATGATTGTTCAGCTGCAATGTCAGCATAAATTTTATATTCATAATGTACACCAGAAGTATAACTTTCTACTTCAGTTAATAATGGTCTGAATAATGTCAAAGTTTCATTTTCTTTTAATGTATATGACCTACGCACATGCGGATTAGAAGAATCAGAAATAATATAATATGGTTCCTGGTGGTTCATATTAATAATTGCTTTTCCAGTAATGTATTTCACATCTTGATATTGACCAATAAATTTCTGATTCAAGTGATATGCAAAAGTATTATCCGGAATTAATAATTGAGTAACTCCTGCTAAAATGGATTTACAAATAATATCCTTTCCAAATAATTGAGCAGTTACATTGTCAAATGTAGGTCTTGTATATATTCTACCCATATTAACTTCTTCAGCAGTTGCAGGTAATTTAATTTCTTTAAACAACTGTTGATATTCATCCCAATAAATGGCGTAAGTAGTATAGGTCAATGCTTCAAAAGCTACGTTTTTAACACGAGCATCTGCATCTTTTACAATTTGAGTTAAATAATCTAATGAAATACTATCACCAAATTCGATATTTGAACTATCAAGATTTTGATAAAATGCGTGAATAATATTTGCTCTTATATCTTCTTGAACATCTCTACTAACAATATTATAAGTAGAAATACTCATACTGATAGGATACTTATTTTTAAAGAATACAATATGAGGTAATAATGGTTCTTTCTTTTGCTCATATAATCCTAATGCTGCAGGATTTACAGAATCATCTCCTTGTTGAGGTAAAATAGCTTCCTCATATGTTCCATCATCTTTTAAATTGTAGTAGGTTCTAGGAACTAATTCTGCTTGTTGTGTGTCAGGATTATACCTTTCAACCATTTCAATGGTTGTATCTGTTGTTCTTACATATTCAGTAACTTGAACATAAATATATGAATTATATGTTTTACCTTCTGCTTGGAAAATATAAACTACACTATTTGGTTGTTGATATTTATATTTTTCTTTATCTTCACTGGATAATACTGCATATTCTCCTCTAAAGTTACGATAATAATATGTTGCAGTAGGCATCCATTTAACATCGGATGTACGTTTAAAATATGTATCATTCGTATATAAACCCATTTCTGCAGGATTATATGTTTGATACAATAAATTGGTAACTACAACAGGAATACATCTATGAAGGGAAGCATCATATCTGTAATATACTTTATTGATATTTCCATTTTCATCAGTAGAAATACGTGTATCAGAAGTAACTTCATAAGTTCCATATCCTAAAGGTTCAATATCCTTAAATGTATGGACTAAGTGAGAAGTATCTTCTAGTAAGGTTTCAATATCAATATCATCAGAAAGCAGATTAAAGGAATTATCATAAGCAGCCCTTGATGTTAACGCAATTGATTTTTGAAGTAAATAAAATTTCAAATCAAATGGTGATAAAATATCTTTTGTTTGTAATTCATAGTAAGAAGAAATATCTCTAACATCAGGAACTTGAACAGGAACAAAAGAACCTTGTGTATTAAATACATAATATACTTTAGTAGATTGTATATCTTCATCTGTGGTCTTTACAAATTTAACATCTGTATAATCTTGTTCTACCTCAGTAACAACAGAATCTACTCCTCTGTATTTATTAACAATTTTATATGAAGATTGAACATCATTAGTTCTGTCTGTTACAATAGCATTTGAACATAAATCTAATTCTTTAGACCTTATGAAATTAAGATAATCTCTTAAAGTAATAAGTGTTTTAAATGTACCAACTACCTTTTTGTAGTTTGTATACGCTTCATTTATTCCTTCTTTATCTGCATGACCATATGCAGCTGCAGTATTTGAAATTTTAACTTTTTCTGAATTAAGAACAACACTGCCGTTTTCAACTGTTAAGTTAGTTAAAAATCTGGATAAAAATTGTGCTGGTACATCGGAATAGTTTTCATCAGTACTAAAAGTTAAATATGTAATTTCAATACCACTTCCAAATAATTCTGCATAGTTATCTGGAAATTCTAAGTAGCATAAATTAGCAGCACTATCATATCCAAATTTATATCTATGGACATTATAAGAATATTCATATAAATTGTTTACTCTGTGCCATTCTGCGTAGTTATCTTGATTTGTATTTTTAATAAACACACCATTTTCAAATGCATATGCAGTAGATAAATATAATCTATTATTATTATCTACCATGTTTGGTGTAATTATAATTCTATCATTAAATGTATATTGTACAGGTATACCTTCATAAGCAATCATATTTAAATTCATGCCACTATCAGTATAAAGTAAACCATCTGAAACAACAACTTCTTTATCTCCCTGTACACCTACTAAAGAGTAAACTACAGTTTCATTCTCATCTGTAATTGTTGTAAATTTTGGGATTGTGTACGATATTACAGAGCCATTTTCATTGACAGTTTTAGTTTTCCAACTTAAAGTTACCGGTGCAGTGGCGGCTCTGTACCAATTCATATAATACCCAAGTTGTTCATATAATTGTCTTGCATTTGAATCTTGAGTAACAGATAATGGGAATGCTTCCAATATGCTCTTGTCTATGTTATAATTCATTTTATCTGCTAATAATGCAGATAATTTTACTAACACAACTCCAGGGTCAGATTCATCAGAAATAGAAGGGTCCCAATTTTTAGTTAACTGTTTTACCATATCTAATACTTCAGTATAAATTGAAGAAAAATCTAGATTAGTATATGATAAATTTTGATTTCCATTTACAATGTCTTGTGCCATTTAATTTCCTCTTTTAATTATTATTTTCTGTTTCTGATAATAATTGGATATCATATAAATTAGATTCAATTCCTGAATCACTTCTCACCTTTATAGATGCCATAACTACATTATTTACAATATTTATAGTTATGTCATTTCTATACACTGTAATTTGAGGCATATATGAATATATAGCTTCAAAAATGTCATCTATAATTAAATCCCTTATTATGGGGTCATAAGCTTGTTCCCATAATAAAGTTTTTAATTTTGTTCCGTAATAGGGGTCACCAAACAAAGCTCCTTTATCAGATGCTAATAATGCAGTTAAATTACTTTTTATAGCATTATAATCTTTATAAAGATTCACTTTTGACCCATTAAAAATGTTTGGAAAAGCAATTGAAAACATGATTCCCTCATAAAATATTATACATTAAATTTAGCAATAGCAAAAGAGTAAATCAACCTGTTAAGATTGATTTAATATATGTGCCCACTTTTCAATAGTAGTATCTGATAACAAAATCTTATCTTCTATCCTACCTTCGGACATAACAGGGATTATCTCATTATCTTCATTTAAAGTAAATACTGGATTAAATAACCCTGTAACTCTTCCTGCTTGTACTTCATTACCACTATCAGTTTTTGTGTACTTATACGCTGTTAAATCATCTGAAGATAAACCACCAATGGTCAACATAGTCCCATTTTTATTTACATCAACAATATAATTTATGCCTGGAATATTAACTAGAAAAGTAATTTCCCCATTAAATGAAACCGGAACAGCAAAGTCATTTACTATATTAGTCAAGGTACAAGATAAATCATAGGATAATGTTGGGTCTGTATTTTCAACATTAATATAAATATAAATGCTTTGTGCATCTACTACTATTGTATTAGTAATACTATGATTAGATAAGGCAGTTGTAATGCCTTGTGAAGGTGTAATTCCTACAAAATTATTTCCTGATGTAACATTTCCTGCTAAATTTCTAATTGAATCATCACTTGGAATAGAATAGCTTGATGAAAATTTTATATAGCCACATACACATTTACCATTATCTCTATGCTGATTCATTAAAAACGATTCAGCATTTGGGTAACCTTCATGAACTTTAAAGGCACTAGCAGGAATTGAATGTGAAGCCCTAATAAAATTATAACTAGCATATGTAGTTCTTCCTAATAGAGAGGATTTTCTTTTATATACTGCAGCCGCATAATATGTTTGTCCACTATGTATAGCTCCAGCAGATACATGAGTAACATAAGGACTATAATCATCATTATATAAATCTGTGATTGCATAATCTGTAGAACTTGCAGGAGCAGTAGTTCCAAATTTCCAATAACCACTAAATGTATAATTGTTAAAATCTGATGGAGTAGTACCATATCCCAACTTCACACTATGAGCAGCTCTGACAGTAGTAGAATGTGTTGTTCCACCATATTCATAATAGATAATAGTACAGGAAAGTTCTTGCCAAACCGCATATAAAGTGATTGTACTTCCTGCAGAAGTCAGATTTTTTACTGAAGCTCTGTCTGTATATGTAGGATTAGTAGCAGTGCTTGAAGTTGACCAACCTAAAAAAGTATAATCTTCTCGAGATAACCCCGATGCTGAGGGCAATGTATAAGATTTATCTATTTCATATGATTTATTTGAAATAGCACCTTGCCCACCATTAGCATTAAATTTAACTGTGTAAGTTGATAATTTCCATATAGCATATAATGTGACATCACTATTTGTTTTATAATAATCCCCTGCAGAATATGCTACGGACCCAGTTGAAGAAGTTGCCCAGCCAAGAAAATCATATCCACTTCTTGTAGGTACTGTACTTGATAATTTAAGGTCAGTTCCATAAGTTTTAGTTTGAGCAGAAGGAGCTCCACTTCCTCCATTAGCATTATAATTAACTTTATAAGTTACAATGGTCCATTTTGCATATAAAGTTGCACCAGCATTAGCTGTATAATTACCTCCAGCAGAATAATTGGTACCCGTACCACTAGAATTAGTATTCCATCCACCAAAAGTATACCCAGTAGCTGAGATAGCATTTTGTAATTTTAAAGTTTCATTATACCACTTTGTTTGAGCGGATGGAGCAGTACCATGTCCATTAGCATTATAAGAAACAGTATATGAGGTTTTTGCAGCTATTGATACTTTACATGTTGCAGTTAAGGTTCCAAGAGAAACAGCAGTATACATACTGCCTGAGGCAGTTAACGATTGACTGTTATGTGTTTTTGTAACTGTCCAGCTCTTAGTACCCATTAATTGAGCACTAGTTGATGTACTAAACGTGTGTTTAAAACTCTGCGTACTTCCATTAAAAGTAATGCTCTGACTCATATCAGTATCATTATTATATGATACCCCATTGCCGTAATAGTACATTGAAATAGCAACAGTTGCTGACGTAGCTCCATTAGAAGTAGTTGAATACGATAAAGTTATATATCCACCAGCCATTAATTAGTACCTCTTTCTCTGATAACAAGTCTTAAGTGTCCATCACTCGCAGCTTCAAAAGCAATATTATTAAAATATAAATAATTATTATCTGTATTTACAGCCATACTATCATTTTCTGATAATTGTATATAAGATTTATTAGAAATATTTAATGAATTATTTCCTACATTAATAGCAGAATTTATACCAATTTGTGTATTAGTGTTATCTTCTACAGCTCTTCCATATAAATATCTTTCATTAGTTTGAACTCTCTCTAATAAATTATCAAAAGCGTCATTAATGAATTTCTGTATTCTTACTTTTATAGAAGCCCAAGCATAATCAATAGGATTGTTTGATGGATTTGGATTAATTGAATAATAAAATCCAATATAATCACCTTCAACACTTCCTAATTCATTTTTATCAGTAAATAATGCTATGTTATAATCGGATTTGATTCCTTCTAATATTGTCATTTCATAAGCTGCAGTTACAGTTTGTGCAAACTTAAATGTATCTGGTAAGGAAAATGATGGTTCAGTTGAAACCACAACTTGTTCTGTGCCATCAGGAAATATTGCAGCAACATTTGTAGAAAGATAAACTTTATCAACAGCATTTTTTCCATAATTATCTACAATATTCCAAATAATAAATGAGGATTCCGGATTACAAACTATATTAGAAGCATAATATTTATTAGTTTCTAAATCATATTTTTCATCTGAATAATCATATAAAGATGTAAATGTCACGCCATTATCATTAGAATATCTAATATGAATATATGAGTTAGCTTTTTCAAGTTTTTGAACAGAGGAAGTAACACTATTTAATGCTTCAGATAACTCAGGAAAATCTATGGAATCTCCTCTATTATTTTCAGTATATAATAATCCTAAAATAACTGGCTTATCTATTTCATTATTTTCAAATCCAACTAAAACAATATCTCCTACAGAGTAACTAACTAATGTTCCTGGAGACGAACATATAATACTTGTGGATAAATCATTATATGAAAACCCATCGTTAGCCATCTTGTTATATTTAGGTATTCTGACTTTTACTTGATAATTATTTTCAATAGATTCTACTATTGCTTTTTGTATCATGTTGTAACCCTTCCATCTGAAGTTAATTGTTCAATGTCACTAGCAACTCGGGTTAATCCTAAAACAGTTCTGCAACCATTTCCAGAAATAATATCTTGCTGTTCAGTGACTATATACAAACCACTCGTTAATCGTTTTTGTCCAAAATAATAATTGTTTATTCTTATATAATTTAGCAACATAATAGGTGCTATCAATTCTTTAGTTGTTAACGTGGCTGTGATTGGAAATCTAGTTAGTTGTTTCCAAGTATTTTCATCTATTCTAAAATCAGATGTAGATGAGGTAGCAGTTATTGTGTTTAATGCTTGTTGTCTATGAATATTACC
>OCVV012832324.1_pt1 | contig 18620 bp, 30 predicted proteins | sample 1539721 | NCBI WGS metagenome assembly OCVV01 (sample SAMN02144230, study PRJEB22623) | gut metagenome | biome: sheep rumen | host: Ovis aries | place: New Zealand | reverse complement strand
CGGTAGAGGCCTTTGTATGGCTTCAAAATTAGCCTAAATTAGGTCAAAATCCCTTTGAAATCGGGAGTTCTCGGACGGGCTGGGGGGGGGACATGATACCTGCAGTATCGTTGTCTGCTGTCTTTGCTGCTATTGAGATTATTGCTAATTCTATAGCGGAATTACCGTTTAATGTAAAAACTTAGCAGGATAACAAGAACACAATAGTTAGGAATCATCATCTTTATCACATATTTGATAACTGTTTACAGACGAAGTATATGTTTTTTAAGATGTTGGTAACTGATATGTTATTATATGGTGACGGTATAGCATATATAGAGCGTGCATATGATGGTACACCAATAAACTTGATATATTGTGCTCATGGTGATGTTACGATTCACTATAACAAGTTAAAGAGGGAATTATATTACATTATACCTTCTGTTCGTAGGGGAAAGATAGAACCAATTGATGTTATACATTTGATTAAGAACAGTAATGATGGTGTTCAGGGTAGAGGAATTTTGTCTTATGCAAATAGAACAATTTCTCTTGCAAGTTATACTGAAAAAGCAGCGCTTGATTATTTTAGTTCAGGCTGTCATGTAGCAGGTATTCTTTCAACTACTTCTCCTAGATTAACAGATGAATAGAGAAATTCAATACGTCAGGCATGGCAATAGTCGCATGGTAAGAATGGTACAGGTATGGCAATATTGGAAGCAGGTATGTCATATCAAGCTATATCTGGTAATTCAAGGGATTCTCAGTTACTTGAAACACGTTTATTTAATATTCAAGATGTAGCTCGTTTCTTCTCAATAAATCCTGTTTTGCTTGGTGATTTATCACATTCTAGTTATTCAACTATTGAAGCTTCATTATTAGAGTTTGTAACACATACTCTTTACCCATATATTACTTTAATAGAGAATGAATTAAAGCGTAAATTAATAAAGCCATCAGAGAAGAATTTATATATCGATCTTGATGCAGGCTTTATTTTGAAATCAGATAAGACTTCGCAGGCAAACTATTTAAGTACACTTGTATCAAATGGTATAATGACTAGAAATGAAGCACGTGAACAAATTGGATTAAATGCAATGGAAGGTGGTGATGAATTAATCATACCATATACGAATATTGCACAAAATACAGTAGGAAATAATAATGATGATACAGATGATTCTAGTTCTTCTTCAAATCCTACTACTGATAATGATAAAAATAATAAGTGATTACGATGGAAAAAGAGATACGTAATTTAGGTTCGATAAACATTAGAAATGTGGAAGGAGAAAAATCTCGTCACATTGAAGGTTATGCATTGACATTTGATAACCAATCTGAATTTATTGGTTTCTATGAGAAAATTTCACGTTCTGCTGTTACTTAGGAAATGGTTGATAGTTGTGATGTTTTTGCATGTTTCAATCATGACATGAACAGGGTTTTTGCTCGTTCAAATAAAGGAGAAGGTTCATTAAAGCTTACAGTTGATGAAGTAGGATTGAAGTATGAATTTGATGCACCACACACAGCTCTTGGTGATGAACTCTTAGAATATCTTTCAAGAGGTGATGTAAGTAAGTCTTCTTTTGCTTTTTATATTGACCCAGAAGATAAAGATGCAGAAACATGGGAGAGTAAAGATGGTGTATATTTCAGGACGATAAATAAGATAGCAATGATTGCAGATGTTTCTCCCGTATTTTAGCCCGCTTATGAATCTACATCGGTAAGTAAGAGAGCTAAAGATAAAGTAGAAGAGCTTGAAAAAGAGAAGATAAATAAAATAAATAACAAGCTTGATAGTATGATGAATGAAATCGAGGAACTTTCTAAGCTTGACTAAAAAAATAATAGATAAATAATATGAAGAAGAATTCGCTTGAATTAAAAGATTCTATTCATCAGATGGTAGAGGAATGTCGTTCAATGGTTGAACTTTGTAAGAAAGAAGTTCGTGAAATGACAGAGGACGAAGAAAAACACTTTGGTGAATTGAAGGATAATATTGAAGAAAAGAAACGTGAACTTTCTGAATTAGAAGCAGAATTAAATAACTATGAAGAGAAAGTTCCAAATGAAGAAATCAAAAAAGAAAATAAAAATAATAATAGTAGATCTATGAAAAAATTATTGCAGCAAGAAATCCGTGAGCTTAATAACGGAGAAAATTTGAAACTTAATGCAGAAACACGTACAATCTCTGTAGGTGATTAGGGTACAGGTGAAAATGTTGTTCCTGGTGTACATGATGATGTTATTGAAACTGAAATACAGGGTATTTTAGAGCCATTGTATGCAAAATCAGTATTGACACAGCTTGGTGTTCGTTGGTATCAGGGTCTTCCAATGGGTGACATTCAGGTGCCTGCTATGGGTAAAGGTGCAGTTACTTGGGAAGATGAACTTGTAGAAGCTTCTGAATCTAACAATGCATTCTCTAACAAGAAATTACAGCCAAAACGTCTTACAGCTTATGTAGATATTTCTAACAAGCTTCTTCGTCAGGACACTATCCGTGTAGAAGAAACTATCCGCAGAGATATTGTAAACGCTATACAGGACAAGTTAGAAGCTACAATTTTAGGTGCGGGTGCAGCTTCAACAACACAGCCAGCAGGTATCTTCAACGGTGCTACAATCGTTAAGAACGAAACTTATGCTAAGGTAACAGCAGCAGAAGCAGGTGTTGAGGAAAACAACGTTTATGGTGAAATGAAGTATCTTATGTCTCCAAAGGCAAAGGCATTCTATCGTTCACTTATCAAGGGTACTAATGCAACTGGAATGGTATTTGAGAATAACGCAATGGATGGAACTCCAGCTATTGTAACTTCAAATATTGCAAGTGGCAACTACGTATATGGTGACTTCTCTAACTTAGCAGTTGGTTCATGGGGTGATGTTGATATTACTGTTGACACAGTAACTCAGGCTCGTAAAGACTGCACACGTTTGGTAATTAACGCTTACTTCGATGCAGTAGTTCTTCGCCCAGAAGCATTTGCATTTGGTAAGATTGCGTAAGTTTTTCATTCATATTAAGGGTGAGGACAGTAAGCCCCTCACCCACTTTTAAAAATACAACGTTTTACAATGGAATTTTTGACAATAGATGAATTAAAGCAGCAGTGTGTTATAGATGCAGATTTCAATGATGATAATGATTATCTGGAAGCGCTTGGTAGTACAGCAGAAGAATTGGTAGAACAGCAGATAGACAAGTCATTGCATGACGTTGTATCAGAAAATGATGGAAAGCTACCAGCCCCATTAAAACATGCAATGAAGTTAATCGTTGAATATCTCTACAATAATCGTGGTTCTGATGAATCATAGATACCAGAAGCATACTATTATTTTTGTAAATTATATAGGAATTATAAATGAAAGCAGGTATTCTTAAAGAGGTGATAGAATTATATGAGCCTAAGACAATAATAACAGAGTTTGGTAATTAGCAGACAGAACAGTAGTATGTTTGTAAGACCAGAGCTAGTGTACAATATGACAGTGGAAGCCGAATTAATCAGAATGATGAAATATTCTATCCGGTTACAAAGACATTTATTGTGCGCTACTATATACCTGTAACAGAGCCAATGAGGATAAAACATGATAATAAGTTTTACCGAATCATTTCCATAGAGCCTAATAAATATTATAATGATAAAAGAATAGTAACAGAACTGATAAATGAATGACGTTAAAACAGGAGCAAAAATAATAGCAGATACTCTTAGTACATCTATTCAAGACGTATTAAAGGTTATGAGTAGGGCGGAAAATTCTGCTTTACGTGCAGGTGCTAATGTTATTAAACGTCAGACAAAGAAGAATCTTAAATCATCAGGAATTAGTTTGAGTAAAACGGATAGTAAGTATGATGATTCTTTGATGGATGCTATTAGGGTATCAAGGCCAGAGAATGGTGATATAAAGGTTCATATTATGGGTACAAGAAGAAAAACTTCTGGTACATTTAGACTTAGATTTTTTGAGGGAGGAACAAAGGTTAGATATAATAAAACAGTGAAAGGTATCCCACTTAATAAGAAAAGAAAAGTTGGATAGATAGGAGCACACAATTTCTTTGCAAATGCCCTTAGTTCATCGGCTGGTGATGTAGAGAATGCAATGGATAAAGCATTGACAAAATATATAGAGAAAGCTTGGAACAATGGATAATTCAATTTTGGTAAGTAAATATATTAGAAGATTTCTTGTAGAGAATGAAGAGGTATAGGGTTTAATTGATGTGAATAAGATATTTCCATTGATAGCTAATGCAGATACTACATTTCCATTCATTGTATTTCAACGTAGTAACTTGATGCCGATATACACGAAGGATATACTGACAGAGAATCAGATAACGATGGTTATAATTGTTGTTTCTAATGATTATATATAGTCTTTGGATTTGGCAAATGCTGTTAGACATGCATTAGAAGGAAATATTTATAGAGATAATGATATAGTAATAAGCGCAATGAAGATGGAATCTATTACAGAGGAAACTTTGGAAGATGCTTATATACAAAGAATGGTTTTTACATTCAACGTACAATAAAGTAAAAATAAAATTTCATAATATTATGGCAAACATTATAAAAGGTGATGAATTAATGGTTTTCAAAGGTACTTAGGCTTTGGCTTTTGCTACTGCACATACTTTATCAATAACAGGTAATACTATCGATATTGCTAGTAAAGACCATGGTTTTTGGGGTGCAAGTGAAGTAGGTAATATCACTTGGGAATGTACTACAGAAAACTTATATACAGAATCAGGATATGATGATTTATTCGATTCAATGGTTGCTAAGACTCCTATTGATATTGTTTTTGCAAAGGCAAGCAACTATGATGCTAACGGATTAGTATCTGTAGGTGGTACTACAGAGGCATGGGTAAAAGGTACAGGTTATAAGGGTAAGGCTGTTATAACTTCACTTACAGCTAACGCAAATACAGGAGAAAATGCAACATATTCTGCTACATTTACTGGTTGTGGCCCATTGACAAAAGTTCAGGAGTAAGAACCTTAATCAGTAATTAACAAAACTATATAAGAGGGTGTATCAATGTTTATTGACACACCCTTTATTTGTGTAGATAAATAATTAAAAATAAGGCAAATAATATGAATGTAAACTTTAACAACAAAACATACGAATTGAAGTATTCATTTCGTGCATTGATGATTTACGAAAACATTACAGGAGCTTCATTTGAAGTTAATAAGATGAGTGATATAATATGTTTTTTCTATTCTGTATTAGTTAGTTCTGCACGTCCAGACATAATCGATTTTGATAAGTTTGTAGATTATCTAGATGAAAATCCTAAGCTTATTACAGAGTTTTATGATTGGCTTATAAAAACTGCAGAGCAGCAGAACAAATTATTACCAGATACAAATGAAACAAATGAAGATGTGAAGGATAGTGACAAGGGAGATCCTGAAAAAAACTAATAATCCATGAAGCTTTCAGGACTCTGGTTATTCAACATAAGTTGGTAAGTATGGAATACTTCATGGATAAGATGGAAAATTGGGAATTATATGAGTTATATCAAACAATTGAATATGCAGATAGTAACAATTGGGAGCAGACTCGTGCGATGATGTATGTTATTGCATAGGTAAATTCAAAGAAGAGATTATCTCCAGAGGATATTATGAAATTCCCTTGGGAAAATAAAGGAACAACACCAGAAAAAGACAGGAATATTAGTAATGAAGATATTGAGAGAATTAAAAAACTGTCGGAGTAGTATATAAAAAAGATGAAATCATAATAATATGTCAGCAAGATTAAGTACAAAATTAAGTCTTGATGGTTCACAACATAATAGTGCTTTGCGTGAAGCGGCTAAGGAACTTTCAAGTTATAAGAGATAGGTAGAAAGTACAGATAAGCAAATGAGGGCTTTTTAGATGCAGAGTAAAACTGCATCAGGTGCTATATCTACCTTTGCAAAATCATTTAAGGATGGAAATATAGATGGTATGCTTGTAGGTGGTTCAAATGCTATGAAGATGTTTAGTAAATCTTTTCTTGGTATTGCAGGTATTGCTACAACTGGTGTAACTGTAGGTGCATGGTTACAAGATACTATTTCAAAATCCGTAAAACTCGCAGAAGAAGCAGAAGGTGTACGTTTGGCATTTGAACGCCTTAATCAGCCTGATTTGCTTAATAATTTGAGAAAAGAAACTCATAACACAGTTACTGATGTAGAGTTGATGAAACAGGCAGTCAAGTTTAATGATTTTAATCTTGATATTAATAAGATGGGAACTTTCTTGGCTTTTGCACAACAGAAGGCGAAAGATACAGGACAGTCAATTGATTATATGGTCGATTCAATTGTTACTGGTCTTGGTCGTAAGTCTTTACCTATTCTTGATAACCTTGGTTTGTCATCAGCAGAAATCAAGAAGCAGATGGAGAAAACCGGTGATATGACAAATGCAGTAGCAGAGATTATTAAAAAGCGAATGGCAGAAGCAGGTGATTATGTAGAGACTGCCGCCGATCGTGCAGCAAAGAAAGAAACAGAGCTTAATAATGCAATGGAAGAATTAGGTCGTACTTTCCAGCCATTGACAGAATCAGCAGGAGAAATGTTTCATTCAATTCAGTTAGGAGCTATTAAGGCTCTTAATGCTATGCGTCCGCTTATTGATATGCTTACAGAAGCTGGTCGTGTTCGTCAGTAGATGGAAGGCATGGGAGGAGATGCCAAGATAGATAGAATGATTAAGAATCTTGGTACTGGTAAAGGACTCAATGCAAAAAACACATATAATAAACAAGTAAAGGCATTTGATGACTATATCAATAAGATTAAATTTAAGATTGCTGCATTCAATGGTGCCAGAGATGCTATAGACAGAGGTAATAAAGCAAGATTAGAAGAGCAATTACAGGCTGCATTGAAAATGCGTGAAAGATACATCAAAAAAGCGCAGGAGTTACATAAGAAAGCTACAGCCCCTGTTGTTCAAGAAACAAAAAATGAAGATGAGAATACACCAGAATCTACAAAGTCTGGTTCAAAGAAAAATACACCAAATTATTCAAAAGGTCAAGTAGGTTGGTATGAGGAATAGATAAAATCATTGAATGAGAAAATTAAATTTCAATCAGATCCTGCATCAATACAATAGATAAAGAAGTAGATAGCTGAACTACAGCGAGAAAAAGATAAGTTAGAGAATCCAATTAATTTTGCTCCTATAGATTTATCAGCACTTTCAACACCGATTACTGGCTCTATTAAGCCTATTGACATGACAGAAATCATGAATATTCATGTACCTGATTTGTCAGAACAATATCAAGAAATAAATGATAAAATAAACAATGTATTAGACATGAATGACATGGGTATGATAGGTGCAAAGAAAGCGTAGGAATTGATTGACGGATTGAATGAGCAGCTTGAATCTTTGGGATTAAAACCTATAAAGATACATGTTGAATCAGATGCAGAAAAAGCAATATCAGATATAGGTGATATAACAAGTAAAGTAGGTGATTCATTCTCACAGTTAGGTCAAGCATTATAGATGCCAGAGCTTGATGTAGCAGGTTTAATTGCTTAGACTATAGGTAATATTATGTTAGGATATGGTCAAGCTACTGCACAAGCAGGTGGTAGTATGGGACCTTGGGGATGGATAGCTTTTGCAATAGCTGGTATGGCTTAGGTAGCTGCAATGATTGCACAAGTTCATAGTCTTTCCGGTTATGCAGAAGGTGGTATTATACAAGGTAAGACTACTATAGGTGACCGTAATTTGGCACGTGTCAATGCAGGCGAAATGATATTAAATCATCGTTAGTAGAATCATTTATTTAAGATGATAGATGAAGGTCGTACTACAAATAATATTATGGCTGGTAATGTGCAATTCCGAATAGAAGGAAAGTCACTTGTAGGTGTGCTTAAAAACTATAATGATAAAATGAACAAAGTAAAATAATGAAATATATTGGTACTTTTAAAGATATAGATAACAATGCTTATACAGTGCAGATTATTACTTCACAGTCAGAAGCGGTCACATCAGAAATAGTGTTAGCAGAAAGTGCTTTTAAAACAGAAATGGATTAGTCAGATGATAATATCTATAAGCCTGTAAAGTATCAATCTGCTACTGTTTCTATTGTTACCAAAGATGAATCTGATTATATGTTTAATTTATATTCTGGTTCAGCAAAACACACAGAGGTAAAATTGCTTAATTCTGATAATGAATTATTGTGGGGTGGATATGCAACACCAGTAGTTTACAATAATGGTTATACAGCGCCCCATGAAATTTTGGAATTAGAAGTGATAGATGGCTTATCAATACTCCAATATTTCCCTTATAAGACACAAGAAAAGCAGATTAAGTCAATTATTGAAATCTTAACAGATATTCTGTAGATTTGTGAAATTTATGATGAATTTTATATTAGTTCTTCTATAAAGCTTACATCAAATTCAACAGATTCTCTTATTAATAATCTTTATATATCAGAGCAGAATTTCTTTGATGAGAAAGAAGATAATGAAACAGATGATGATGTTGCATGGACTTGTCAGGAGGTGTTAGAGGAAATATGTTAGTATTTAGGTGTTGTATGTATAGCGGAAGGAAATAAGGTGTTTTTCATTGATTTAGATGCAATAAAAAACAATCAAAATGGATATTGGAAATATAATATAGGAGAAACTACATATAGTTCTGTCACTTTATCAGAAGGTGTTGCTTTAAGTGGTAATCTTTACAGGGGAACAGGCAGCACTATATCTCTTGATAATGTTTATAATAAGGTATCTATAAAGGATGATTTCTATACTTTTGAAGATATTATACCAGACATTTATGACACAGCTCAAAATATAACAAAAGATTCGGACACAACTCTTGCAAGTTCATCTAATATAAACAACGGTATGTATGGTGAAGTTGTTCAGGGTGTAGAGGGTAATTCTCTTACAGATACTAATAATAACATGATTATAATGATTGACCGTGTTTATGATCCGGAAGATGAAGTATACACAGATTGTAACGCAGTTTTCGTAAAGTATTTTAAGCATCCTTATTATAGATTTTATAGTTATGGAACACCTTCAAATGAAAGTCTTAATTACACAGATACTAAAAATATGCATGGTGCTATTATTACTAAGTTCTATGTGAAGAAGCTTGAAAAAACATATCTAAATTCATGGAGGGCAATAATTACAGGTAATCCTGTAGATATGTCTAAAACACTTGATGATTGGATGGCAAAGAATGAAATTTCTTCTGTATCTTTCTCTAATTATATCATGATGCTTAATCCTCATACTAATCACATAACCAATGAACAGATTACACAATATCCATATTTTGAAACAACGGGTACAGATTTCAGTGCTTTATTTGGAGGTTCAAAAGCCTTTTTGGTTATTCAGGGTAGCTATTCTTATCACTACATGAGTGAAGATCCATATCCAATTCCAGATGAGGTTGATATATCAGAAGGTCGTTATTCAATGGACGCAGGTCATACATATATTCTTGCAAAACTTCAATGGGGAGATAAATATTGGGATGGTTCTAATTGGGTAACCTCTAATAAAACTTTCAAAATACCTTATATGCGTGATGATGCTTCTGGCGGTGACAGAAGAGCAGATGCAACAATGTTTAAGGATTTGGATTTTGTTAATACGGTAACATGGCGTATGGGAGTCACAGAAAAAGGTTATATGATACCACTTCCAGAAGGGAAGATTATGAGCGGTATGCCAAAGTTAACAGTGTATAAGCCATTTGACCCTAATTTCCATTCCGAAAAATCAGGTGATGATGAAGGCTAGCATTACAGACATACTGTAGTATTCTTAAAGAACTTCGCAATAAAAGCTGTTATTGGCGACCCTACATATTCAGATGTGAATGATACAGATACTATCTATACAAATGTTATCGATAATAATTCAGTGAATGAGCTAGATGAAATTAAATTTAAGATATGTACAAATGACGGAAAGAAACCAAATTATTCATCAGTAGCATATAAAGACTCTAATAACGAATATCATTTTCTCGATACAATATATAATTCTGCAATGATTTCAAACGGTATAATTAACAATGAAGGTAATTCAAACAACGGAGATTTAAGAGCAGAAGAATGGTTAATACATCGCTTGACTAATCAGTATTCAGAGCCAAAAGTAAGACTGGAATTGCAGCTAAATACACGTCAAAAACCTTATGCAGTGTTGACAGATAAGTGGTTGCCTGGCAAGAAGTTCATAATTGATTCACAATCTACTGATTATGTCAATAATCAAACAACTATCACATTAGTGGAAAAAGGATAAAACTTATGCAATATAATATATTATGACTCAGATTATAAAGTATAATAAATCTAAAGACGATAAAGAAAGAGGTAGTGTTAATTCTGGACAGGTTAGAGTTGGGAATAACTCACAATCTGGATCTGGAAGTGAAACAACAGTTGAAAATAAAGAACTCTGGGAAGAAGGTAATGCACCAAATTCATTGATTCCAAAGGGCTCTGATAACATTACAGAAGGCGAGCAATCTGTTGCAATTGGTGTAGATACTGTTACATCTAATCAGGGTGAACTTGCTACCGGTATTTACAATGAATCTACCCCGTTAGAAACTCTTTTCAGCGTTGGTAACGGTACAGATTCTTCAAATAGAAGTAATGTGTTGGAAGTTAAGAAGAACAATATAACCAATATCAAGGGTAATGTGAATATAACAGGCACTACTTATTCTGGTGTGGCAGTAGATTCTTCATATATTCATGGTTTTAATATCGATGCAGATAACGCATATAAACTTGGAAAATTTGATAAAGGTCAGTGGATTATTGAGAAAGATGCCAATAAGAATCTTAATATACACACAGTTCTTGACACGTCTCTTATAATTGCACCAAAGAATGAGAATATGATGATAGTTTCCACTGGAAAGACAAAAATCAATAACTTACTTGATTTAACTAAAGGTGAAACCGGTACAGAGGTGTTAATGGGAACTTCTGACCAAATGGCTTCAAACACAAATATAAAGTCAATTGTTGAGAATGGTTTTTACTTCACTGATAACAATAACAATGTTGCTATCGGAATAACAGGAAACTATATTGAAATGGGTATTGACATGGGCTCACCAAATTTCCAAAGTGGTTTACAGGGATGGAGAATACAACCAGACGGAACAGCAGAATTTCAAAATCTGAAAGTAGATGGAAACCTTGATGTGTATGTTATTACCTACAATGAAATGAGAGCAACAAACGGTATTCTTCTTGTGACTGATGTAGGTTGTGTAACAGATGCAACACAGACATAGATTTCTGGCCAATATTACTGGATATTTACAATAAGCGAATACCCACCATTTGCAATTGATGATTACGTCTTGCTTCAATATAAAGTCAGCGAGACACGTATATTTCAGTTTAAGGGTATTGTAACAGCTATAGGAAAAGACGGAGAAAATACTGTCAGGGTTCTTCCACTTTCTGGATTTGAAGGTTCTGGAACAAGTGTAGATGAAAGAGGTGTAACTACATTCAGCACAGTTGACCCTGATACAGCAGAAGGACAGTATTTAATCAGAATAGGTAATAAGACGGACACAAACAGACAGACAATTATCAAACTGAATCCTTATGACGGTGGTTATATAGATTTCATGAAGGCACTTAATTCCGCAACTGCCCTTGCAGATGTTGATAGCACACAAGGAACTCTATCGACTGCATGCAGAATCGGTAATCTTGCAGGTGTGACTTATAAGGGAACTACTTTACAAGGATATGGACTTTTCAGTGATAATGCGTATTTAACCGGTGCAATCAAGAATCTTAATAACACATGGAGTCTGAATGAAGATGGAAGTGGCCAAATTGCAAACGGTCATATCAGTTGGGATGCAAACGGAAACCTGAGTATTAAACTTGGTGATACAGAACTTACACAATATATAACTAATGCGAACAATGAATTAAAAGGATATGTAGATACTTCTATTGGAAATTTAAATAGTTCTATTATTAAGACAATAACCAATACAAAGACAGAATTAAAAGGATATATAGATGCTTCTGTTGGAGGGTTAAGCAGTTCGTTTAGTCAGGCAATAGAAACCGTAACAGATCATATATATGATGTTTCTACAAACTTAAAAACCAACTACAGCACTACAAAACAAATGAACAGTGCTATAAATCAGAAGGCAGACAGTATAACATCTACTGTAAATCAAACAATATAGAATGTTTCTACTGATTTAAACGGAAAAATAGACAGTGTGAACAGCTCTTTATCATCAAAAATAACACAGACAGCAGAATCATTGACTTCTGACCTGTAGAGTTGGGTTAATACTTCACTGGGAGAATATGCAACTAAATCTTTATTGACACAAACTGCAAACTCACTCACATCAAATATTCAAGGATGGGTTAATACTTCTCTTGGAAGCTATGCAACTAAATCATTATTGACACAAACAAGTAATAGTTTAACATCAACTATTGAATCTTGGGTTAATACTTCTCTTGGAAGCTATGCAAAGAAAAGTGAGATTACATAGAATGATGATAGTATTAAACTTGCAATATATGATGATTTGAAAAAAACTGGTATTGATATAAACAGCGGAATCATAACACTTAGTGCTGATAATGCTAACTTTACTGGTAATATCAATATCTATAATCCACAAGAAGGCATGACTATATATGATAGTGTAGAAAATCCAAAAATAATAATACAAAATTCTTCAATTGGAAACTTATCAGACTTTGAATTTGGTGGTAATAAATGGAGTAAATAGATATGGGCAGAAAAGAATATTGCAAAGAATACTACAAGTATGACATGTTCTTTTGATTCTTACTCATTAGGTTCATATTCATCTGGAGACACAATAACACTTAACTCTATTGAATGTAGGGGATATTCAATGTATTTACAGGGGAATGGATATTATTATTAGGGAACTGTAAAGCCTTCAACATACTCATACACTATTAAATGTGCAAATACTACAATTGTAACTAAGAGTGGCAATGTTGTAACAAATGCAAATGCTTGGTCAACAATCCCCAATTATAGCTTTACTCTTTCATCTGGAGGAAATGTAACTATACAAATGACTATAACCTTTACTTGCAGTAATATTACGAATGCCGGTAAATTTGAGGGTTGTTATAACTTTAAATATAGTAAAAAAGTTACATCCTTACAAAGAATTGCATTAGATGGTGCGGTTATAGCAGCAAGTGACACACAGTATAATTGGTTTGGTAGTGACCTAACACAAATAAGAAACGGTGCAAGCGCAATACGTGCTTATAATGGTAAACTACAAAGAAACAGTGTTAATACAAACACTACAACTTTTTCTGATAATTGGTCAGACCTAAGTAGTACAGTACCATATAGAATTGTTAACACCGCAACTTACACAGCCACTACAGATGATTGTCTGATATACTTTTCAACTGTAATAGGAAATAATGATGCACAAAGAGTTTTATATTTGCCTCACCCTTCAACGTGCCCAGGAAAATTCTATTTTGTGAAAAATGGAACAGTTAATAACACTATAGCTTATGTAAACGGACACGGTACAGAATATCTGTTTGTTTGGCAAAGTGAAACTAGTAAGTGGCCTAGCATTAAATTTGATGCAGAAAGTGAAATCTTTATAAGTTGTGGTTTTTTTTGGATTGCGTTCAACTGTGACTAATATAAATATAAAAAACACGTGTAATTAGCAATGACAAAGGAATTTTTTGATTCTCGCAGGAAACTTGATATATAGTTAGGGTTGGCAGTATTCTTGGCATTTGCTGGAATTGTTCTCATATTCTTCGGTTTTTTTGTGGAACCTACGGGTGAGATTTCCGCATCCGTATTAAGTGCAGTAGGTGAGATATTCACATTCTCTGGTTCTGTGATGGGAATAGACTATCACTATAGAACTAAGATATTCATTAAAAACAAAGAATCAGAACAATCTTATGGTGTTGAGTAGGATTCTAATAAACAAGGAGGCTAATTCATAATTAAGCATAAAAGATATATATGTTTCTTGGAATTTTATAAAGTATTAAGTATCTTTGCAAGTTAAAAGGTATTATATATGAATATAAAGTTCATTGATTTATTCGCTGGTATCGGCGGAATTCGTAAAGGGTTAGAACAGGCAATTATTAAAGCAGGTTCTAACCCTGTTTGCGTTTTTACCTCTGAAATAAAACCTTATGCAATTTCCATTTTAAAGCAGAACCATCCAAATGAAGATATAATAGGGGACATTACTAAGGTAGATGCATCGACTATTCCAGATTTTGACATTTTGTGTGCAGGCTTTCCTTGTCAGGCTTTCTCTGCTGCAGGTAAGCGTGAAGGATTTGCAGACACCAGAGGAACTTTATTCTTTGACGTTGAAAGAATACTCATAGAGAAAAAACCAAAAGGATTCATTTTAGAGAATGTTGAGGGACTTGTTAACCATGATGGAGGTCACACCCTGAATGTTATTATAACACATCTCCGCAAGATAGGTTATAAAGTATCATATAAAGTTCTCAATTCAAAATACTTTGGTGTTCCTCAGGAAAGAAAACGCATCTATATTGTTGGAACATTCGATAAGAAAGTAAATTTAGAGGATTTTCCTGTCATAGAGAAAACTCTTGGTGATATATTGGAATCAGATAAACCAACCAGAAATTCTAAGTTTACAAAGTTATTGTTATCTAAATTTGAAATCTCTGAATTATATGGTAAATCCATTAAAGACAAAAGAGGTGGTACAGATAACATACATAGTTGGGATCTTGACTTGAAGGGAAAGACTACCAAAAAAGAGAAACAGCTTCTTAATAAAATGCTCACAGAGAGAAGAAAAAAGAAATGGGCGGAAATATATGGCATTGACTGGATGGACGGAATGCCATTAACCCTTGAAATGATTTCTTCCTTCTATAAAGATAAAGACTTACAGAAATTACTCGATAGTCTGGTAGAAAAAGGATATATTGTTTATGAGCATCCAAAGAAGAAAGTAGTCTCAAAGGGAGTAGCCAGAAGGGAATATGATACAAATCTTCCAAAGGGATATAATATCATTACCGGTAAACTGAGTTTTGAGATTAACAAGATTCTTGACCCTAACGCAGTCGCACCTACATTGGTTGCAATGGATATGCAGAAACTGTATGTGGTAGATGGTAAGGGACTCAGGAAACTTACTCTTAGGGAAGGATTAAGGCTCTTTGGCTATCCAGAAGATTATAAGTTTGATGTATCAGAAAAAGAGGGGTTTGACTTACTTGGTAATACAGTAGTCGTTCCTGTTATTGAGTCTGTGTGTGAAAGGTTATTGTCTAATATAAAATTCTAAAAATATGGATGCAGCAGATAGAATATATCAGTTATTAATAGAAGATTTTGGGTTTGATGGTGCAACAGGTTCTGTACAGTTTAACCTGAAAGACTTTGGTATAACAGTTGAACAGAACAATATAATAGGAAATATACTGGAAGAATGGTTGGCCAAATGGTTAATCAGTAAGAATATACCTAATATACATAATCAGGCACAGGCTTCGCCTGATTTCTGGCTTAATCCTGATAACTTAGATACAGACTGGCTGGAGGTGAAATCATTCACGGGTTCACCGAATTTCGATGTAGCTGCATATAGAAGCTTCATTCAACTCATAATCAATAAACCTAATAAGTTACAGTCCAAATACCTTCTTATAAAATATAAGATGGAGAACGGCATTGTGACTATTGAGAAATGTTGGTTAAAGAAGATATGGGAAATCTGTTGTCCAAGTCAGAAATGGCCTATAAAAGTACAAGACAAAAGCGGTGTAATTTTCAATATAAGGCCGGCAGTCTGGTATTCTGATAAAAAGGATTTTCCATGTTTTGAGAGCTTAGAGCATTTCCTTGCAGCCCTTGAACAAACGATATATAGTTATCATGATACTAACTATTTGGCAGAGAAGTGGTCAGAAAATTTAATTAAGAGTTATAAAGACTTCTATGGTGTCGAATTACAGATACCTAGATGGATGGACGTAAAGAAGTTTTATAGCAAAAGACAAAAGAAATCAAGTGAATAATTTTGCTCTATTAATTTTTAATTAACTGTATAACGAAGAAATTAAATAAATCGCCCGTATCGCTTCCGTTTCAGCCAGCCTTAATAGGACTAAGCAAAAACAGAACAAATGCGATACGGGTGATTTATATATAATAAGGTGTAATTATAATAGTTTGTGTCCGCCTATTCTATTTTCTATGTTTACTTGATTTGACCATTTATCACCAGTTTCTTCAAGGAACATCTTTCCTGCATGCGTCTTGTATCTCCAAACAGAATTATTCATTTCCTTATAGATTTTCAATACCTTTTTATTCTTTGGTATGAATACCCATGTAAACGAACCGTCTTCCTCATGCTTTATTCTGATTTCCTCTATCAGTGAATCAATCATTTCTTTTCTCTGCTTGTCTGACAATGCATCAAGATTCCTCGGATTTATAACACCTCTCTCATTGCTTTCAGTGTTCATCATCCTGTATCTGTTTATTTCAGTCTCAATAGAAGCTATTTCTGAGCTCCATGTCGCTTCCGATTCTTTTAGCCTTGTTACTTCTGCGTTATAGATGGTTTCATCGACCATACCGCCCAAATACATTTTAAATGCTTTCTTCTGCTTTTGGCGAGAATCCTCTATCAACTTCTCAATGTTCTTAATTCTTTCCTCACATTCTGCTATTTCCTCTTTGTAGTCATACGGTGTTTCAAGCCTGTCTATTTCATTCTGAATCATGAACAGGATTTTTGCAGTTAACCAAACAGAAGTATCAACCGCATTCATGTTGATGCTGCACTTATAAACCTCGAATGACTTATAGCAAAGGTTGGTTATATGTGCCTGCATTATCAAGCCAGTCTGCTCTAACCTTAATAAACCTTTTGCATAATAGATATTCTTATGAAGCCTTTTTGGAGCAAAGAACCTTTCTTTTAATAGCTCTTGTGTCCTATCATATAATTCTTTGTCAATTATAGGCGGGTACTTTATATTCTTAACTTTATCATCACTGGAATAATCACCTGTATATGCTTTGTTCTTCAATATACGCAGAATAGTATTCTTAGCTGCTGACTTCTTCTTGTCTTTGAAAATTCCTCTTGAAACTAATAGATTATAGATTTCCTGCATGCTTAAACGATTCTCATTATAAAGATGAAAAACATCACGTACAGCTTTCCCCGTAACTTCATCGACAACAACAGATTTGTCACTGTCTTTTCTGTACCCAAACATTGGCCTACCCGAACATAACTTATTATTCGCCCTCATTACATCACGGGTAGTTTTAATTCTCGCCTGTTTAAGTTTCATCTCCATCTCAGCACCATAACCAAGGAACAAAAGCATAAGGGAAGTCAGTTCATCCTCCACCATTATTCCTTTATCATTCTTTCTCATTGTTGACATTCTATGAGGATGGATAAACACCAGATTAATATTGTTTTCCAAAAGATAGTCCTTGATAGAAAGCACAGTTGAAACTTTACGTGCTAAACGGTCAATAGCGAACACATACAGTGATTCAATACCGGTATTCATGCTGATAATCTGTTTCATCTCTGTTAGTGTTTCTCTTTCTGATTCTGCTAACTTGATAGCAGACTCCTTAGCCTCAATGACTTTAATTTCTTCTTTTGAATACCCGTCATGAATGGCCTCTGCAATAACTTTGTCTTTTTGTCCCTCTAATATCTGCTGCTGAGTAGATACACGGATTAAACATATGCACTTAATCATAACAATAAAATTTTAATTATACGTTTTATAAGTGCAAAGGTAATAATAAAAATGGAAACTACATATATTTTTGATACATTTTTCTATCGCTATCGCGCCAAAGGGGGCATCTATCGCAAGAAGGAAGATTTCGCCCGCCTCTATGGGCTGACCGTCAAAGACTATCGCCGACTGGAACCCTATATCCGTATTTCTCCCGACTATCTGCCTGCAGCCACGCTGTTTGGCAAGGAAAGTGGTGCGAACAATAAGGAACGCTTATCGCACAATAAGGCAGGGTTATTTCCCAATAAGGGCATGTTATCCTACAAAAACGACCCCTTAACCGACGAAAACGCCCTGTTGTCGAAAAAGAACTACCCCGTCAAGATCAAGGAAGGCGAGCATGTGGTGCTGAATACGGCAGACACAACCCTATTGCGACGTGTGCCGGGTATCGGCATCTATTTTGCCAAAGAGATAGCCCGCTATGGCAGGCGGTTAGGCGGATATGTGAATGTTGACCAGTTGGATGAAATAGACCAGTTTCCCCAGTCGGCTAAGAAATACTTTGTGATCGCACAGGCAGCGCCTCGGAAACTGAATGTGAACAAACTCACGCTCGAACAACTGCGACGCCATCCGTATATCAACTATTATCAAGCCAAGGCTATCACGGATTATCGTCGGCTATACGGTCCTATCAAGAGCCTGAAGGACCTGCGT
>OCVV011346003.1_pt1 | contig 18621 bp, 11 predicted proteins | sample 1539721 | NCBI WGS metagenome assembly OCVV01 (sample SAMN02144230, study PRJEB22623) | gut metagenome | biome: sheep rumen | host: Ovis aries | place: New Zealand | reverse complement strand
ACGCTCACCCGCTCGGGTGCGGGCGCAGGCAATATGCTGCGCGTCGGCGACGAGGACGGCGTCAGCACAGGCGTAACGGGCTATGCTTATGAGAACGTACGCGTGTTCGGCGGCGTATTCGACGGCAACTACGGCGAGAATACCATCATCAAAGCCTTCCATACCAAGAGCTTTACGATGGACGATGTGACGTTGATGAATGAAAAGGAAGGTCACATGACTGAGTTCGCGGGTGTGGACGGCTTGACCGTCCGCGGCTGTTTCTTTACGGATCAGCAGCTCACCCCCGGCAACTACGGCTATGAGGCGATCCAGCTCGATGTGCTCCATCCGTTCCATATCACCAACGGCCGGTGCGAGGATCTGCCTGTCAGCAATGTGCTGATCGAGAACTGCGTGTTCGAGAATATGCCCCGCGCGATCGGCTCGCATACGGCGGTGCATAACCGTCCGCATAACAATATCACCATCCGCTCCAATGTGTTCAGTGATATGAGCAGTATTGCGATCCAAGGGCTCAACTGGACGAACGTGACGATCACGAGGAACGTCATCGATAACGCGCCGCGCGGCATTACGCTGTATTCCGAGCCCGGCGGCTGTACCTATCTGTCGGGCAAATTAGCCGCAAAGGGCGGCACGCAGAGCCATGCGTCCGACGCGTATCAGGCGCCCGGTAAAGCCAATATTACGGTTGCCTATAACATTTTGACGAATATCGGCACAAGCGACGACAAGTACGCTTCCTATTCCAGTCAGGGCATCGCCGTGCTGGGTGAGAAGCTCACCGCAAAATCCCCCGTAGACAGCGGCGATGAAAGCGGCGGTCTGCCTGCGGGCGATTACTACATTGACGGCGCTTCCATCCACGATAACACCATCGACGTCCGCGGCAACGGTATCCGCCTGGAGGATGTGCGCAATACATCCGTCACAGACAACGAGATCATCTGCTCCAATAATACCGTCCACAGCGATAATTACTACGGTATCGTCGTGCGCGGCAACGCGAGCGCCTCGACTGTCAGCTACAATGTGATCAGCGGCGCCGAGGTCAACGGCATCCAGCTCGACGGCACCAACGGCGGCAAGGTCAATAACGTCCGCTTTAACCGCATCTCGAACTGCGGCAAGTACGGCATCGGTATCTATGATATGAGCATCGACAAGATCGACGATAACGATATCATGAATACCAAGAATATCGGTCTGTTTGCGGACGGCTCCAAGCTGAGCAACGTCCGCTGGAACCGTATCCGCAACTGCTCGGATTCAGGTATCTGGCTGACCTCCACCACGACGGCGACCACAGTCAGGAGCAACACGACCGTCAACTGTGCCGACAGCAATTCCTTCGGCAAGAACAGCGCTCAGTCGCATTTTTCTTCGTCCTCGGCGCTGACCAATTTCTATATCCCTTGGGATGTGACGGATAAGGTCGGCGCGAAGATGGGGGTGGGCTCGATCTTCCATATCGCGCCCGATGTGCGCCCCACCAACGCTGTCGCCACCTTCACTTATTCGAGCAGTGATGAGGAGGTTGTCTTGGTCGATCAGGGCGGCATGGTATATGCTGTAGGCGAGGGTCAGGCTACCATCACCGTCAAATCGAACAACAATATCACAAAGACATATACCGTCACGGTAGAGGGTGACGGTGGGGTAACGCACCTGACCGCCAAGCCCGCCGCTCCCGTGATCATCCTCGGCGACGCCGACGGCAGCGGCGCGGTTGAATCCATTGATACCGCCATGCTCCTGCGCAGGATCGTGTACATCGACACCCCCTTCGATGATGTGACGATCAGCCGCGGCAACGTCAACGGCGACCTGTTCGTCGATGTGATGGACGTCACTTATATCCAGCGGTATCTGGCGCATATCGACACACCGTATGCCATTGGTGAAAGGGTCAAATAATTCTGTATAAGAAAATAAGCACGTGGGTATGCTTGGTACTCACGTGTTGTTTTTTTATCAATTATCATTTTTTAGTTATACGACGCCCCCGCAATAACGCTACAACGCTTCTCGTAGGGCGGGGTTTACTCCCGCCGAGACCTTCCGAGCACTGCCACCCAAATGCGGAGCAAATGAAACGACCCGCCGAATGACGGGCGTTTTCTGTATCGAAAACTGTAGATAGGGAAGAAACCTTTCTGCCATGCGGTACGTCATAAATGCCGTACCCTACAAAACGCACATTTCCTTAACAACCATTGTATTGTGACCAACGCCCTGCCGCGGGAGCACCAAGGCACTCCCCTACAAATCCGCTGAAACGCTCCTCGTAGGGCGGGGGTTCACTCCCGCCGAGACCTTCCGAGCACTGCCACCAAAATGCGGAGCAGATCGATCCCTCCGTAGGGTACGGCGCTTGCCGACGTACCGAAACGTTTCCGATCAATGCCGTTCAAACGCGGAGCATATCGATTCTGCCGAAGAGAATGACGGACATGCGTGTCCGATCAGCCAACAAAAAATGATACGATCAGCGGGATCATGCAAATTACCCACCCGATGATGAAGGTAATCAGGTGCTTTTTCTCGGAATGGACGGCGATGAACTCGCGGATCAGGGCGCTCGGCCAGTAATAGAGCGCCACATGACTGCCGACGCCCGTGCATTTGAGGTTGTTTTTGCGGCAGTAGCGCAGCGCGCGGTATACATGGTAGTTGCTGGTGACGAGCACGGTGTATTTACTGCCTTCCTGCGCGTCAATAATTCTTTTAGAGAATTTTATATTTTGGAAGGTAGTCAGGGAGCGGTCTTCCTTGATGATTCTCTCGGGCGGGATCCCCTTGTCGATCAGGTAGCGTGCCATCGCCTCGGCTTCGGAGATCTTCTCGTCCGAGCCCTTACCGCCCGAGGGGATCATGATCGGCGGGGTGGGATCCTTTTGATAGACCTCGATCGCCTTATCCAGACGGTCGGCGAGGAGCTTGGAGATGCGGTCGCCGTCGAGCAGACCCGCTCCGTGGATGATGACATAGTCAAAATCACGCTTGCGGGGGATGATCTGGAGAAACACGCAGTAGATCATGAACACCAAAAAGCACATCGAGATATAGATGACCGTGACGCTGAAGAACACGCTGATACGGTTGATCCTGCGCAGGGAGGTTTCGAAGATCCAATCTTTTCCGCCGAACACAGGGATCAACACGGCGACCAGCGTCGCGATCTCGCCGAAGGCGATGATGATCCCGAAGAACAGCGACAGCAGGTTCGCAAGACTGCGCCCCTCGCGCCTGAGCATGACGATTCCGTTGCAGATAAGGAAGATCGGCACGATCAACAGCGCTACGAGGATCGTGATCATCATCACGACCAAAACGGTTTTTTGATGCTCGCCGGCAAGGAACGTCAACGCAAAGACGGTGCTTGCCAGCGCGAGAAACAGAAAATAACAGTTGCGGTATCTGCTTCTGTCATTGATAAACGAGACGATTAGCAGCGTCCAGAAGAAGATCACTGCCGAACAAACAACGATTGAAAACATAACGGACCTTTCTGTTTTGATGATCTGAGTGATCGGGTGTGCGGTTCGAAAACTGCACCATGCTTCCGATATGGCTATCGGTTTTCCTTTGCCATCATGATGACGACGATCATCAGCAGGATCGGTGAGATCCAGATGGTCTTGATGCCGAAGAGGGACGACAGAACGCCGCCGACGCCCGCTCCGATCGCAAAGATCAGGATGATGCCGAAGAAGTGGAGCGCCTTGTATAAGAGCTGCTTGTCACGTGTGCGCAGGTAGCGGGACAGGCTCTCGGTTCCGCTGCGCAGATTGCCGATGCACATCGTGCTCGCATAGCCGTAGCCGTGTACGGTGCGGAACGTCTGCACCTGCATCGCGCAGGAGAAGGACACCAAAATATTGGCGAGCGTGTTCATTTGCTGCGGCAGGAAGCCGACGACCGCCAGCAGCACGATCTCGATGATCAGCACGATCTGCCGCCAGTGCACCCCCTTACTGTTTTTGAACCTGCCCTCGATCCGCTCGGTGATGAAAATGCCTGTCGCGAACGACAGCAGGGGGAGCATATAGTGGACGCCGCTGAGCCAGTTGCCCGTCAAAAAGCTCTGGCTCATCAGGACGACGTTGCCCGTCTGCGCGTTGGCGAATACGTTGTCGCGTATATTATAGGTGTAAGCGTCCTGCAACCCGCCCGAAAAGGACAGGATCGCGCTGAGCAGGAAGCTCTCTGAGGTTTGTGTTTTTGTGTGCTTCATGGGTCAGTCTTTCTTATCTAATAATACCACGGATTCGCAATGATTTGTATGCGGGAACATGTCGAAGGGGTAGCATACCTGTGTTTTGTAGCCTAGCCTGCCGAGCACGCGCAGGTCGCGCGCCTGCGTCTCGGGGTTGCAGGAGATGTAGACGATTTTGTCGGGGGAGAGCTTTGCTAATGAATTGAGGAAGGATGACGTGCACCCCGTGCGCGGCGGGTCGATGAAGGCGGCGTCGACGCGCGCGTCTTTTTCTGTTAATCTCTTTGCGTAATCTCTGCTATCAGCGGCGGTGAAGCGGATATTGTCGATACCGTTTAATCGCGCATTGCGTTTCGCGTCGGCGATGGCGGCGGGATTCAGCTCGACCGCGTGGACGAACTTCGCCTTACGGGACGCGATGATGCCGATGGTGCCGATCCCACAGTACGCGTCCAGCACGATCTCGTTCCCCGACAGGTCGGCGAGCTCCAGCGCCTTTTGATAGAGCTGCTGAGTCTGATCGTGGTTGATCTGATAGAACGAGGCGGGGGAGAGGATGAACCTCTCGCCGCACAGGATATCGGTGATCGTGCCGCTGCCGAACAGCACCTCGCTCTGTTGGCCCGTGAAGAGCTTGCGCTTGTCGCGGTTGACCGTGATCACGGCGGTGGTCAGCATCGGACACGCCTTTTGCAGGGCGGTGGTGAAGGTGCGCTTGGCGGGGAAGATCCTGTCCGCGCCGTTGATGATCGCCATCACCTCGCCTGTAGCTTCTGCCTCGCGGATGACGACGCTTTTGAGCCACCCTCTCTCAGTGTAGGGGTCATACGGCATGACCTTGAAGCTGGAAAAGAGCTTTGACAGCGCCGCGGTGATCGTGTTCGCCGTATCCGAGCAGATGGCGCAGTGATCCGCCGCCATCACGCTGTGCGTGGCGGATTTGTACAGACCGCTGACGATCCGCTTGCCCTCGCGCTTGTAGACGAACTGCGCCTTGTTGCGGTAGCCCGTGATCTTGGGCGAGGGGGTGATCGGCATCACACGGCAGAGCTTGCCCGGATATTTGCGGCAGATATTCTCTTTGTGTCGGAGCTGTTCCTCATAGCTGAGGTTGCACAGCTGACAGGAATTGCATTTTTTCGCGTATTGACAAAAATTGTTCATATCGCTATTTTAGCATGGAACAGGGAATTTTTCAATCTTTTACGGTGAACTTTACCGACTGAATAAACTGTAACTTGATAAATCGGGGATTATCGTGTATAATCGGGGTATGAAACCGATAAAAGTGATGAGATACGGTAATAAATACCGTTATAATCAACAACGGAGCAATCCGCTTCCGAAAATACTGATCGGCGTCGGCGTCATCGCGATCATCGCGTTGGCGGTGCTGGTTGTCCTGCGCTTTATGGACATCAACAAAAAGGCGAAGGATAACGGCGCGCTCAATACCCAGATGAGCGCTGAGAAGGCGACCGTCATGGACGTCAAGACCGGCGACGTTTGTATCCTGAGCATGCCCTCCGCCATCAATATGAAGGAGGTCGAGTTCACCTCCTCCGATCCGAGCATTGTCCGCGTAGACGCCGCCGGACATACCGACGCGCTTGCTGTCGGCAAGGCGACCGTCACTGCGACCGCGCGGAATTTTACGGCAGAATGTCAGTTCACCGTCACCGAGAACACCGAGCCCGATTATCCCGACGAGGTGACCACGGCGATCAAGGCGAATGAGGATGTGCTCGCGCAAAATCAGGCGAGCGGCGCGCGCGATATCTACAGCATCACCGTCAACCGCCGCACCAACACCGTCACCGTGTACACCAAGGATCAGGACGGTCAGTTCACCGTGCCTGTCCGCGCGATGATCTGCTCCTGCGGCAAGGGCGGCGAGTTCACCACCATCACGGGTGACTTTGCGATCTATTTCCAGGAGCCGTGGCATCCGTTGTATGACAACGTATACGGCATGTTTGTCTCGGGCTTCAAGGATGACTTCCTCTTCCACAGCGTGCCCTATGAGGCGACGGCGCATGATACGCTCGAGACCGCTGAGTTCAACAAGCTCGGCGAGCCCGCATCCCAGGGCTGCGTTCGCATGATGGTGTCGGACGTCTACTGGATCATGCGCAATTGTGATCTGAACACGCCCGTGCATATCATCGACGCGGATGCAAAATCCGATCCGCTCGGCAGACCCAATGCACCGAAGCTCCCTGCGGGCGCGACATGGGATCCCACCGACAACACCGAGGGCAATCCCTTCCTCGGCAAGCTGCCCGCCCTCGAGGGCGCGGAGGATATCACGCTGAAGAAGGGCGGACACTTTGACGAGATGGACGGCATCACCGCCGCCGATATCTGCGGCAATGATATTACCGACCGTGTGAAGATCGCGGGACAGGTCATCCCCGAAAAGCCCGGCGTCTACTACCTCACCTATTCGATCACCGACGACTTCAACCTCAAAACGCGCGTCACACGCACCGTGACCGTGACAGGATAAAGAACAACAGCCCCTCGTTAATGATATTCATAACGAGGGGCTTTTTCCTTTTCATTGGGATTTAAGATGTTTGTGACCGTGACAAATCTGCAATCGGGCACAAAAACAGCCTCCGCTCATACGGAGGCTGTCGTTATACGGTGTTCTTATCCCTCTATGGTGTAGTTGATCTCGCCGCTGTCGTTCTGATTGTCCGCGGCGGGAGCGGCAGGTGCGGCAGGTGCGTCGGTCGCCGCAGGAGCGGCATTGGCTTCGGGAGCGACGGTCGCCTTCACGGAGTAGTCGGGCGTCGCGTTATCGGGAGTCGCCTTACTGCTCTTGTCGATGTAGTTAAGCATATCGAAGATCGCCTGCTCGGCAGACTTGCCGAAGCGGAAGAACGCCTTCTTCGGGATCATGCAGGTGTGACTTTTTGCAAGCGCGTTGACGCCGGCAAGGCTCTGATCCGCCTGCAGCGCCGCTAAGGTATTTTCATTATCATAGAAGATGTAGTTAGGGTTGCCGAGCCTGAACTCATCGAGGTTGATCTCGGGCGCCGCCTGATTGGCGAATACATTGCTGTTGCCGTTGTACTCGAAGAACTGATATTCCAGCGTGCCCTTGACGAAGGTGCACGGTTGGTTGTTAGCGTTCAAATAGACGTACGCGACCGTCTGTACCACGTTGGAGGTGGCGGTGTTCATGGTGCCGAGCATATTGAGCAGCTCATCATAGCCCTTTGTGCCCTTTTCATTACCGGTAGTCTTGCCGCCTAAGAGGGTACCCAGATCAATATACAGCTGCTTGAGCGCGTCGGAGGTGGTCGGTACCTCAAAGGTGGCGACCTTCGCACCGCCCGATTCGATCGCGCTCTTCGCGTCGGCGCCGAGCGTATTGTCCGCGATGACCAGATCCGCTTTAGCGGCGGCGATCGCAGCAGTATCGGGAGCGGCAGCCGTGCCCATCACGGGCACCACGTACAAAAATTCCTGATCACATTCCTGTGAGCGTCCCGCCATCTTGACGTCGTAGCCGATGTAGGAGATGATATCGGCGAACACATCGTTGAGCACCACGATATTCACTGGCTCCTTGTCGATGGTAACGCCGCCCACGGTAACAGGCCAGTCGTTAGACGTCTTATTGTTGCAGCCTGAGAAGATCGCCGCGCTCGACAGCAGCATGCACACGGCTAATACGATAGAAAGAATACGTTTCATATGTGACACCTCACGGTTTCTGTTTTTGTCCTGTTTTTGTCGAAACAGAGCATACTATCCTTATTGTACTCAAATTACGGGGGATAGTCAAATAAAACTATGAAATACTACGAAAATTTAAATTTTATTAAAAAATTGTTAAAAAGCACTTGCATTTTAAAACTCATGGTGCTATAATAGCAACTGTTCCGAAAAGAACACCAGTTGGTGTTGATGACGCAGGGGGTCCACCCGTTCCCATCCCGAACACGGAAGTTAAGCCCTGTAGTGCCGAAGATAGTGCTCTGGCGACGGAGTGTGAAAATAGGAAGATGCCAACACATAAAGGCTTCCACCCAGTAGGGTGGTTGTTTTTTTATGTATGAAACGACGGCAGGGGTATTGCTCCTGCCGTTTTTTCGCGCTATAATGGAGTTATACTAAGTATCATTAAAACACTTTAACATTTATTGCGTTAAATTCCGCATAGCTGTGTTGTCGTCCTTGACATACGCCGGTATGCCTGCGTCCTCCGCCTTGCTCTGCGAAATTTCTCGCTAATAAATTTGTTAAAGCGTTTAATGGATACTTAGTATTATCAAAAACAGGAGGCGCCCTATGACAGATATTGAAAAGCTCAGAGAAATCATCCAAAACAGCCGCCGTATCGTCTTTTTCGGAGGCGCGGGCGTATCGACCGAGAGCGGGATCCCCGACTTCCGTTCGGCGGACGGCTTGTATCATCAACAGTACGATTATCCGCCCGAGGAGATCCTCAGTCACACCTTCTTTGTCCGCAAGCCCGAGGAGTTCTATCGCTTCTACCGTAATAAGATGATATGCCGGACGGCAAAGCCCAATAAGGCGCACCTCACGCTCGCCAAGTGGGAGAGCGAGGGCATCCTGCGTTCGGTCGTCACCCAGAACATTGACGGACTGCACCAGGCGGCGGGCAGTAAGCGCGTCCATGAGCTGCACGGCTCGGTGCTGCGCAATCACTGCATGAAGTGCGGCAAGTTCTACGGTGTGGAGAAGATCATCGAGAGCGAGGGCGTGCCGACGTGCGACTGTGGCGGGATCATCAAGCCCGACGTCGTCCTGTATGAAGAAGCTCTGCCCGAGGACACCGTGATGCAGGCGCTCGACGATATCCGCCGTGCCGATACGCTGATCGTGGCGGGCACCTCCTTGACGGTATACCCCGCGGCTTCCTATGTGCGCTATTTCGGCGGCGATCACATGATCCTGATCAACCGCGACGCGACCCCCTATGACCACATGGCTGACCTTGTGATCCACGACAAGGTGGGCGAGGTGCTCTCGCAGGTGTAATACTAATCCTTGATAAAGGTTTTTATTAAGGATTAGTGTAAAACACAATCATAGACAAACAACAGCGCCTCCTTGCGGAAGCGCTGATTTTTTGTGTTTGTTTAGTTGGACGCGCGTTTTGCCTTGACGGTGATCTTGTCATCGGGCTTGTGATCGTCGAGGACGTCATAGATATCCTGGAAGGAGGTGATCGTCTTGCCGTCCAGCTCGGTGATGATGTCGCCCTCCTTGAGCTTGGTGCCCGCGAGGGAGCCGCTTTCATCGATCGAGCTGACGAGAACGCCTGCGGGCGCGCCGGCGATCTCTCCCTCGCCAATCTCCTTGCCGGAGAAGCCGATACGGGTACGACCCTTGACATAGCCGTAGTGCATCAGATCGCCCACGATCTGTTCCACGGTCGCGGAGGGGATGGAGAAGCTCATGCTCTCAAAGTTCTCGGCAACCGCCTTGGCGGTGGTGACGCCGATCACCTGTCCGTAGATGTTGCACAGAGGACCGCCCGAGCTGCCGGGGCTGATCGCGGCGTCGCTCTGGATATAGCGCACGTTTTTGTTGACGGCGAGCTCACGGTCAACGGCGGAGATCACGCCCTTTGTCAGGGTGTTCTGGAACTTCTCGCCGCCGGGGGAGCCGACCGCGATCACGTCGTCGCCGATCTTGATCGTTTCGGAATCGCCGAAGGTGACGGGCTTGAGATCCTTTGCGTCGATCTTGAGCACCGCAAGGTCGGTCCAGCTGTCATAGCCGACGATCTTCGCCTGATGCTTGTCGCCGTTGTTCAGCACGATGTTGACGGCATAAACGCGGCTGTTGCCGATGACGTGGGCGTTGGTGATCAGATAGCCGTCGGAGGAGATGATCGCGCCCGATCCCTGCGCGACGATGTCGGCGGAGTTATCGGTGATCTTGTCCTTGTAGCACACCACGGTGACAACGCTGTCGATGACGGCATCATAGGCGGTCTGGGTGGTGTATTTGGCGTCGTCCTTATCCTTGGGGAGCTCCTCGAGCGTGATGTTCTTCGCGTTCTCATCGGGCTTGCCGACGGAATCGGGATTGTCGTCATCGCGCTTCTGGGTCTCTCCGTTGTCGGCGATCAGGGTGATGCTGTCCTCCACGTCGGTGAAGCTGCCGCCGTTTTGATTAAAGGAATACGGATCAAAACCGTATTCGGAGCCACCGTTGTCACCATTGCCGGGGATGGAGAAGGAGTAGGGGCTGTTCTGCGAGCTGCTCTTTTTGTTCTGTGTAGTCGCGATATAGACGCCAAAGCCCACGATCATTGCCGCGAGCAGCGCGCACAGGATGATGATGAACACCTTGGTGCCCGTGGATGTCGGCGGCTTGGGCGGATTCATGCTTGTCGGCTGCGCCTGCGCGTAGCTCGGCGCCTGCTTGGGCATCGGCGCATAGGGCTGAACCGACTGCATAGGCTGCTGCGGATAGGGGGGAGCCTGCGGTGTATTCTGCGGCGCCTGCTGATAGCCCGTGTTCGGATAGTAGTACGGAGCCTGCTGTTGTACAGGCTGTTGCATCGGCTGTTGTACAGGCTGCCGCATCGGCTGTTGTACAGGCTGCCGCATCGGCTGTTGCATCGGCTGTTGTACAGGCTGTTGCATCGGCTGTACGGGCTGCTGTATGGGTTGCTGCTGTACAGGCTGCCGATATGCGCCCTGCTGATAGTAGGGCGGGTAGCCGTAGGGCGCCGTGCCGTTCGGATAAGCCGTCGGCTGTGCAGGCTGTACGGGAGCCTGCGTCGGCGGCTGAGGCATCGCGGGCTGCTCTGCGGGCTCTTGCACAGTCACCTCGGTCGGTTGCTCCTCGGTAATGTGCGTGCTCTCTACAGCTTTCACAGAGGCGGTGTTTTCTTCTTCAATGCGCTTTTGTTCATCTGTCAGCGATTGATATTCCTGTTCGGGATGATACTGCTGATTGGGAGTGAATTCTTCCATATTCAACTACCTTCCATTCTTAATCATAATAGATTATTCTTCAATTTCATTGTCAACGGTCGCTTCCACGAATTGTTGGTTCTGCTTTCTCTCCGGTTCGGGATTTTGCTGAACGGTCTTGGGCAGACGGATGGTGAAGGTGGTGAACTCGTTGACGCGGGAATCGACATAGATATCGCCGCCGTGCAGGCGCATGATGGTCTTGGCAATGAACAGCCCCAGACCCATGCCCTTCTTGTCGATACTGCGGCTCTTGTCGGTTTTATAGAATCGGTCAAATACATACCGGATATCCTCGGGAGGAATACCGGGACCGGTGTTAGAGATGCTGATGGATACGTCGTAGCGCGTTTCTTCCACACCGAAGTGGATGGTGCCGCCCTCGTTGGTGAACTTGACCGCGTTCTCGATCAGGTTATACACCACCTGATACATCAGATCGGGGTCGGCGTCGACCACAATACTGCGAAAGTCCTCGAGCCCCGTGATATGCAGCTTGCGGGCGATGATCTTCTGCTCGTAGCTGGCGAGGATCGTGATGATCAGCGAGAACATATCGAACTTCTGGCGGTTGACCTTTAACTCGCCGCGGTCAATGCGCGACAGGTTGAGCATCGAGGTCACCAGCCGCGACAGGCGCTTGACCTCGGTGGACACGATCTTCATATAGTGATCGTGGCGCTCGGGCGGGATGGTGCCGTCGAGCATACCGTCGATGAAGCCCGCGATGGTCGTCATCGGCGTTTTGAGCTCATGCGACACGTTCGAGATGAACGATCGGCGCATACCCTCACTGGACGCCAGACTGTCCGCCATGTAGTTGAAGGCATTGGCAAGCTCGCCGATCTCATCGTCGGAGGTGACGTTGACGCGCACCGAAAAATCGCCGACCGCGAATTTCTTGGCGGCGGAGGACATCTGCTTGAGCGGCTTTGTCATGCTGTAGGACATCACCGCGACAAAGATGATAATGATGATCAGCATCACAGCCGCCGCAGTCAGGAAAATATGCAGGAACGTGACCGGCAGTCCCGAGAGGAAGGTCGCCTTGGTGGTGACATAGCAGAACGCCGAGGGGCTTGATTCGGATTCCAGCACGATCGGTACGCCCGCCGTATAGCGGTTGTCGGAATAATAGCCGTCCAGTGTGCCCGAGGAGAAATATTCGCCAGGGGTGGTCTCGAGCAGCACCTTGGAGGGAAAGGTGCGGGTCTTGTGGATACAGTCGTCATTTTCCGAGCAATACAGGCATACGCCCTTGTTGTCGGTGATCAGGATGTCGGCGTCGAGGCTTTTGGAGATACTGCCGACCGTAATGCCGACGGGAGAATGATCGTCGATGACCAGTGAGTGAACCGACGGGATGATGTAAGAATAAGTGGTGATCGCCTCCGCCACCTTATGGGCGTTATCAAGCAGCGACTTCTTCTTTTGCTCCTCCCAATATTGGTTGACAAAGATGTACATGGTCACGCTCAGCGCGATGAAGCTGGTCAAAAGGATCGAGATGCCGAAGATCAGATATTTTTTGAAGAGGGATCGCCGCACACGGAAGTACGGCGCTTTCCCGCGGTATGAAGCGGACTTTTGGTTCGCTTGATCAGCCCTTTGTTTCAAATTTATAGCCTACTCCCCAGACGGTGCGCAGCTCCCATTTGTCGGAGACGCCGTCGATTTTCTCTCTGATACGTTTTACGTGTACGTCTACGGTACGGCTGTCGCCGTAGTATTCAAAGCCCCAGACCTGGTCGAGCAGCTGATCGCGCGTGAATACCTTGTTCGGGTTGGACGCGAGGTGATACAGCAGCTCCAGCTCCTTGGGCGGGGTGTCGATCTGCTTGCCGTCCACGATCAGCTCGTAGTTGGTCAGGTTGATGACGAGCTTGTCCCAGCGCACTTCCTTGACGGCTTCTTCGTCGGTATTGCCCATTCTGCGCAGGACGGCACGGATACGCGCGACGACCTCCTTGGCTTCAAACGGCTTGACCACATAGTCGTCCGCGCCCAGCTCCAGACCGAGGATCTTGTCGAATACCTCGCCCTTGGCAGTGAGCATGATGATCGGGCAGTCGGAGGTCTTGCGGATCTCGCGGCATACCTGCCAGCCGTCCATCTTGGGCAGCATGATGTCGAGCAGCACCAGCGCGGGCTGTTCACGCTCAAAGAGCGCCAGCGCCTGTTCGCCGTCGTTGGCGATCGCGGTGGTGTAGCCCTCTTTTTCAATGTAGAGGCGTAAGAGCTCGCAGATGTTCTGATCGTCGTCTACGATAAGGATCTTTCGATTGTTCATGGCGTTACCTCACGGTTTCTGTTTTTTCGTTTTCTTTTTACATTATAATATATTATTCTTTGAAATAGTGAACATTTTTTGAATTTATGGTGAGAATGGGATGAAATAAGAGGAAAACAGCGGGATCGGAACCCGTCCCATCCAAAAGAGACTGTCGCAAAAAAGTCATTTCATAACAGGATGACACTTTAAGGGGCTATCGCGATTCTCATTGCGACAGCCCCTCTATCATTTCATCAGTTTATTGTACACCTCGATGAAGGTGTCGATCACATACTGCGCCTCTTCATCCGTCATCACGGAGTTCATAGGCAGGGTCAGCTGATTCTTGTGCATATTATAGGCATAGGGGTAGTCCACGATGTCGAAGCCCTTTTGCTTATAGGCGGTCATCATCGGCAGCGGCTTGAAGTGGACGTTACAGGTCACGCCGCGCTGCTTCATCTCGTCATAGAAGCGGTTGCGGAATGCGGCGTCCTTGCCTAAAAAGCGTACAAAGTACAGGTGTCCGCTGGAGCGGTGATCCGCGCCGCGGTGGTCGAGCACCTGGATGTTCAGCCCCTCAAACGCCTTGTTGTAGCGGGTGATCAGCTCGTGACGGCGGTTGAGCATCTGATCGTAGCGGCGCATCTGTGCCAATCCGATCGCCGCGAGCACATCGGGCATATTGCACTTGTACTGGGTGTTGACGACGTCATACTCCCACGAGGTGCCCTTGTCCTTGGTGAACGCGTCCTTGGTCTGACCGTGCAGGGTCATCAGCATGTATTGCTTGTACAGCGCGTTGCTGTCAACGCCGGGGATCTCGCGCCATGTCGCGGCGCCGCCCTCCGCAGTGGTCATATTCTTGACAGCGTGGAAGCTGAAGTTGGTGAAATCGGCGATGGAGCCGCACATCTTGCCGTGCCACTGCGCGCCGAAGGCGTGAGCGGCGTCAGCCATGACGATGATGCGGCCGAGCGAGAGCTGGATCGGGTTTTCGGACGGCTTGAAGAGAGAACGCTTCTTCTCAACGATCTCAAAGATGCGGTCGTAATCGCATACCACACCTGCCAGGTCAACCGGGATGATGACCTTGGTCTTGGGGGTGATTGCTTCCTCCATCTTGTCGTAATCCATCTCGTAGGAATCCTGCTTGCAGTCGATCATCACGGGCGTTGCGCCGACATGATAGATAACGGACGCTGAGGCGGTGTAGGTATAGGTGGGTACGATGACCTCATCGCCGGGGCCTACGCCGAGCAGACGCAGGGTCATCTCCGCACAGGCTGTCTGGCTCGACAGACAAACCGCCTTTTTGGTGTTGCACATTTTGGCGATCTTCTGCTCAAAGAGCTTGGTCTTGGGACCGGTGGTGATCCAGCCGGAGCGCAGGGTGTCTACGACCTCCGCGATCTCGTCTTCTCCGATATCGGGAGGGGAAAAGGGTATATTCATCATAAGACATATCTCCTGTATCAGGCAAAACACGGTTCGCCCTATTTATACAGAATATATTATACACCCTGAAATAGAGAATGTAAAGAGGGGAAATGGACGAATTAGTAGTTGCTTTGGTGAGGAACTGTTGTAGTGAGAAGTTATTTTAGTTAGGAGTGAGGAGTTAGGAGTGAGGAGTTTCGGGAAACGGGTGATTGCGTTTTTTATTTGGCTCCTATTAAAACGCAACGAAATGTTTCCTTGCAATTATATTGGGTGAGGGCGAAGCCCTCCATCAACTCCTCACTCCTCACTCCTAACTCCTCATTCTCTTAAGCATCTCATACTTATGCTTCGTCGCCTCGCCGCCTCTTAAATGCCGTTCTTCTTTATTGACGTCCAGCACAGAGCGCACCTCCTTGTACAGCCCTGCGTTGAGCTTGGGGAGCAGGGTGGTGATGTCCTTATGTACGGTGGATTTGCTAATGCCGAATACCGCCGCGGTATCGCGCACGGTAGATTGATGTTCAATGATATATTCGCCTAAACGAATAGCACGGTCTTCTAAGATTCCTTTCATGGAAACCCTCCCTGAGCCTTGCGATGACGCGGCGCAGTTGTGTGCTGCGAACCGTTTCATCGAGTGGAATTCTGGTACAGTATATGGCGGGGCGCAAGAAAATATGCGGAAGAATATACCGTTCGATAATATTCATGTATTCTTGTGAAACGATTGACTTTATGCTTTGCGTGCGGTATAATTACAATGATTAATTGCGTGTATTAACTCATGAATAGATATCGAAAAGGGTTTTGATTATGAAGAAAATGAATGTCAGAAAAGGTTTTCTGATGCTTGCCGACGCGGCGTTGATCGCGATTGCGGCTCTGCTCAGTAATATGCTGCTGTCGTGGTACGGAATCGCGAAGCACGGCGATACGATGGGTATCGCCCTCCAGCCGCTCCGCATCGTCGGCGTGATCGGTATGAGTGTGCTGTTTTGCTTCTTTTTCCTGTTTGTGTTCGGCGCATATAACAAGGTATGGAAGGAGCTCAAAGCGAGTGATATCGCGATGTGCGGCTTGGCGGTCGTGTGCGGTTTGGGACTGAGCTTTCTGTTTATGCACCTGATGAATAAGCCCGCCACCATACAGTTTATCGTGTTGGACGCGATCCTGAGCGTTGCGGTGATCTGCATTTTCCGTTTCGCCTTCCGCAATACGGTTCGGGGGTTGATACAGGTAGGAGAAGCCCAAAACGAGGAGTATGACCGCACCCTGATCGTCGGCGCCGGTAAAGCCGCTCAAATGATTCTGCAGGAGATCAAATTTGCTCGGCAGGACCCGAACAACCCCTCTAATATGATTATGCCGGTCTGTCTGGTGGATGACGATCCGTCCAAATACCACACCAAGCTCATGGGTGTGGATGTCGTCGGCCGCACCAAGGATATCCCGCTTGTCTGCCGCCAGTACAACATTGAGCTTGTGATCTTCGCGATCCCCTCCTGCACCGAGGAGGAGCGTAAGCGCATCATGGGCTACTGCTCTGAATCCGGCTGCCGTATCAAGACGGTACCGTATCTGAGCCAGCTGTTCCAGGATGATGATTCGCACCAGATCCTCACACAGGTCAAGGATATCAAGATCGAGGATTTGCTCGGACGTCCTCCGATCACCTTCAACAAGAAGAAGATCCGCGATTTTATCTACGGCAAGACCTGCATGGTCACGGGCGGCGGCGGTTCCATCGGCTCCGAGCTGGTGCGCCAGATCGCCAAGTACCACCCCGAGCGGGTCATTATCGTGGATATCTATGAGAACAACGCTTATGACATCCAGCAGGAGCTGTACATCGAGTACGGCGACGATCTGGATCTCGTCACCCTGATCGCTTCCGTGCGCGATTATGCGAAGATGGACAGCATCTTTGCCGAGTATCATCCGCAGATCGTGTTCCATGCCGCAGCGCATAAGCATGTTCCGCTGATGGAGGTATCTCCGACCGAGGCGGTCAAGAACAATATCTTCGGCACGCTCAACATGGTGAACCTTGCCGAAAAATACGAGGTGGAGCGCTTTGTCATGATTTCCACCGATAAGGCGGTCAATCCCACCAACGTCATGGGCGCGACCAAGCGCTGCTGTGAGATGATCGTGCAGAATCATTCCCGCAAGGGCAGCAAGACCGATTTCGTCACCACGCGCTTCGGCAACGTGCTCGGCTCGAACGGCTCCGTTATCCCGCTGTTCCGCCGCCAAATCGAGGCGGGCCGACCCGTTACCGTCACTCACCCCGATATCATCCGCTACTTCATGACCATCCCAGAGGCGGTATCGCTGGTGCTGGAGGCAGGCGCGATCGCCAACGGCGGCGAGATCTTCGTCCTCGATATGGGCGATCCCGTCAAGATCACGACCCTCGCCGAGAACCTGATCCGCATGTACGGCAAGGTGCCGTATCGTGACGTGGAGATCAAGTTCACGGGCTTGCGCCCCGGCGAGAAGCTCTATGAGGAGCTGTTGATGGACGAGGAGGGTCTGACAAAGACCGACAATAAGAAGATCTTCATCGGCAACCAGATCGACGTCGATTCCGATAAGCTGAACCAACAGCTCGACGAGCTGCGCGAGATCGTTGAGACCAACGATAATGACGCAACCGTCAAGAAGCTCGAGAGCATGGTGGATACGTTCCATCACGTGAATAATAGATAAGAGAGAATAGATATCAGAGAATAGAGAACAGTGAAGGGCGGACGCTGCCCGCACCTGATTATATATTTACTATAAATCAAAAACGCGTCAGCGTTTCCTTTCACTGTTATCTGTTATCTATTATCTGTTATCTCTACTATCTTTTCTCAAAAAAAGGAGGTTAACATGAAAGTATTACTGACAGGCGGCGCCGGATATATCGGCAGCCACACCGCTGTAGAAATGATCGAAGCCGGCTACGAGGTCGTCATCGCCGACAATTTCGACAACAGCTCGCCCAAGGTGCTCGACCGCATCGAGACCATCACCGGCACCCGTCCTATCCTCTATGAGCTGGACGTCGCGGATCGCTCCGCGGTGGACGCGATGTTCCAGAGAGAGAGCTTTGACGCGGTGGTGCATTTTGCGGGACTCAAGGCGGTAGGAGAGAGCTGTGCCATCCCCGTGCGCTACTACCGCAACAACATCGATACCACTCTCACCCTCTTGGAGGTGATGAAAAAGCGCGGTGTACACAACTTCGTGTTCAGTTCTTCCGCGACCGTTTACGGTATCCCCGAGGAAGTGCCGCTCAAGGAGGGTATGCCGACCTCCTGCACCAACCCCTACGGCTGGACAAAGTATATGAATGAGCAGATTCTGACCGACGCGGCGACTGCCGATCCCGAGCTGAGCGTGGTGCTGCTGCGCTATTTCAATCCCATCGGCGCGCACAAGAGCGGTCTGATCGGCGAGAATCCCAACGGCATCCCCAACAACCTCATGCCCTATATTACGCAGGTGGCTGTCGGCAAGCTCGAGCGCCTCGGCGTATTCGGCAACGATTATCCCACCCATGACGGTACCGGTGTGCGCGACTACATCCATGTCGTCGATTTGGCGCAGGGTCACCTCAAGGCGATCGAATATGCCGCTGCGCACAAGGGCACCGAGATCTTCAACCTCGGCACCGGCGTCGGCTACAGCGTGCTGGATATCGTCAACGCCTTCATGCGCGTGAA
>OCVV011278613.1_pt1 | contig 18626 bp, 17 predicted proteins | sample 1539721 | NCBI WGS metagenome assembly OCVV01 (sample SAMN02144230, study PRJEB22623) | gut metagenome | biome: sheep rumen | host: Ovis aries | place: New Zealand | reverse complement strand
CGTGGTTGAAGAAACATCAGACAGTAATATCTCCGCCTCAGAAGAATTTGACACAGTTAATCTTATGAATAATCATGTGGATATCGACCTCACTGCTCTCAGCTCATCTATGATATACGCTCAGGTTTATGATATGGTGTATAAATCAGATGAATATACAGGCAAAAGCGTCAAGGTAAAAGGTCCTTTCAGTTACTTCAAAGATGCCAATACGGGAAAAGAATATTTCTCAGTAAGTGTCAGCGACATATCAGCCTGTTGCAGTCAGGCTATTGAATTTGTCCTTAAAGATGAACGCAAATATCCCGATGATTACCCTGCACTTGATACTGAAATAACCGTTGTGGGCAATTTCCACTGCTACAAAGAAGGCGTTTATACCTACTGTCAGTTGACTGATGCAGAAATAGTATAAATAAAAATCTCAGGATTTCTCCTGAGATTTTTTTATTATGATTCGGGCAGAGAATCTATAACTCCTGCATCAAGTTTCTGGATAGATGCTGCATCATTTGCAGTAACTCCGTCACCTCTGTTAAATACGTCTGCATTGTCCTTAGCCTGTTCGTCAAGCGAATATTTTGAAGTATTTGAAACATACTGCAATATTCTTACAGCATCGGAAATACTCACCTTTCCGTCAAGGTTTACATCACCGTACATGGTTTCTGTCTCCCCTGTTATCTGTATAAAACCGTCATTAAGACCGTTTGTGAAAAGCCATTCACTCATAATCTGACCTGCTTTATCATTGTCTGAATTTGTCAGAATACTGTCTACATAGTCATTGTTTGCATTTTCCCTTGTAATGCGGACGATTCTGAGCGGAAATATATCTCCCTCCTTGACATCATCAGGGAGAGTTACAGTAGTTGTGAATACAACTCCGTCAAGACCCTCATTATTTCCGTTTGCACCGATTATTCTTATGCCGTTGAGGTCTTTTATAACTCCGCCTGCGTTGTCGTAATATGATGCTGAACCGCCGTGTATGGTGAAATTCTTGAAAGCATATCCTTTTTCAAAATAATTTTCGCCCGTTTCGCTGTCCTTTTTGACTGTAAGTCTGCTGTCAAAAGATGTCCATATTTCTGCGGAAGAATATTCCCTTTCTGCACCGCTTAAAGTGAGTGATATTTTTATTTCTGGGTTTTCTTTTGCCTTTGATTCTGAAATATTTATCCTTGAAAGTGAAAGCTGTGGTTTTATCTGAGAACTGTTTATTTCCTCCTGAGTGAATGAATATGCATATGTATTCATAAAGTTTATCGGACAAATGCATATTAATGCTGAAAGCATAACTGAAAATATTTTTTTCATTAAAATTCCTCCTGTATGAATTTCCATAATTCAAGGGCTGTTTCCTGATTTACTCCTGCTGTACGGGAAAGTTCTTCGGGAGATGCCTGTATAAGATTTTCTTTTGTCTTGTATTCAAGCATAAGTTTAGCTGCTTTTTTCTCACCTATTCCCTTTACTTTCTGTAACTGTGATGTATAGGTTTTCTTATTGTGTCTGGAATGCATATAGCTTACAGAATATCTGTGTACTTCGTCCTGTATGCGTGTTACGAGGTTAAAGACGGATTGAAGCTGATTTATCTGAATTTCCTTTCCGCCTGCGGCGATAGCCCTTGTGCGGTGCTTGTTATCCTTTACCATTCCGAATACAGGGATATTCAGACCGAGTTCCTTTATTATCGGGGTTATGGTATTCACATGACCTTTACCGCCGTCAAGAAGTATCAAATCGGGTGTGCGTCTGAAATATTCGTCACCTTCCTGATTTATGATATGCATTAAACGTCTTTTCAGCACTTCATACATACTGCCGTAATCGTTCTGATAAGCCTGTTCCTTTATCGTGAAACGCTTATAGGCTTTTTTGAGGGGTCTGCCGTTTTCAAAGACTACCATTCCCGCCACCATTGACTCAGATGAAAGATTCGATATATCATAGGCTTCAATATATTCAGGCGGCTTGTCCAGTCCGAGACTTTTCGCAAGCTGTTCGAGGGCAATTATTTCTTTGCCTGTCCTGTTATTTTTAAGGGCGGCATATTCTGCACTGTTATTTTTTGCAAGCCTTAAAAGTTCATATAATTTACCTTTTTTCGGCTGATGTATTTTAACTTTATGCCCTTTTTTTTCAAGCATTTCCTCTATGAGAAGAATATCTTCGGGGATATGGTCGATAATTATATTTTTCGGAATATCCTCCCTGCCATGATAAAACTGTACCATGAACGTATTCAATATATCTTCATCTTTATCAATTTTCTCAAATTCAAATACCGCCTTGTCATAAAGTCGGTTTTCACGGTAAATAAGCACGGATATATATACTCCGTCATAAAATTCCGCAATTCCTATCACATCAGCGGAATTTACACCGTTGTTGATTATTTTCTGTTTTTCGGAAACTTTTTTTACTGCGATAATTCTGTCACGCAGTACAGCCGCCTTTTCAAAATCAAGATTTTCAGCGGCTTTATTCATTTCCTGCTCCATTCTTTCGACAGACTGTGAACTTCCCGTCTTTATGAAATCTATTGCCTGATTCACGGCACTGAGATATATTTCACGGCTTATTTTCCCCGTACAGACTCCCATGCAGGTTTTTATATGATAATTCAGACAAGGGCGACTCGGCTTTATATTCTGTCCGAATTTTTTTCCGCAGGTCGGGAGCATAAAAACTTTATTTGCTTCATTTACGGTTTCCCTTACTATGAATCCGCTTGTATAAGGTCCTAAATATGTTCCGTTCTGCTGAGTATTTTTTTCTGCTGTTATGCGTGGGTATTCATCATCTGATATTCTTATATAGTGATAGCCCTTGTCATCTTTCAGGAGTATATTATATTTAGGCTTATGCTGTTTTATCAGACTGCATTCAAGAAGAAGTGCTTCATATTCACTGTCAGTCACTATGAAATCATAGTCATATACATTCGATACCATAGCCGCAACTTTAGGGGTATGGTCGGGGTGTTCACGGAAATAGCTTGTTACACGGTTTTTTAAATTTTTTGCTTTGCCGATGTATATTATATTCCCGTCAGCATTTTTCATTATGTATACTCCTGCGGAAGATGTAAGTTTTCCTGTTTTTTCACGCAGATAAAGTAATCTCTGATTCATTTTTATCACTGCCTGTTGAAATAGTCTATTCCCTTGTCGGGTCTGAAATATGTTCTTATATAACCGTCAGTGGAAAGCACAACAAATTCATTTGTACTTTCGATATAGTAAATTCCGTCACCGTCCTCCGCCTCGGTTTTATAGAGTGCAGAAGTATTGTTTATTACATCACTTGCACCCTTTTCGTATTCCTCTGCGGACTGATAACCGAAATCGTCTGCAAATTCTCCGCCGTGTTTCTGGAAATGCTGATTAAGCAATTTCTTATTTCTGAAATGATATTCAACATAGCTGTTATCATCATAGTCCGCAAAAGTTTCAGGTTCGGTTATCTGTTCAATTATCAGGTCTGTCGGAGATTCTGTTTCAGGTTCGGTAAATTCTTCTGTTGGCGGTTCAACCTGCAACTCTTTAACTTCTTCGGTCATTGATTCGGTTATTGATTCAGTCTGCGATTCTTCGGGGGATTTTGTATATATTACAAGTGACTGCTGGGATTCTGTTTCGGGGATATCCGCACAGCCCGCAAGCACTGATGCCGTCAGGAAAACAGCTGTTAAAATTTTTATATATTTCATATTTGCTCCTTGTCAAAAAGCTTCGGAAAATTCCGAAGCTTTTATGATTATTTTTTAAGTATCTCGTTACGCATGATTATAACATCAAATACATCAAGCTGTCCGTCTTTTATAAGGTCATAGGCTTCGGCTTCTTCTGCTGTTATGGAATTTTTCTCATTGAGAACATATTTTGTCAGCTTTACGAGGTCTGAAACGCTGTAATAATATCTTTCGGGGATATATTCTGTTGTTGTCTCTGTTGTAGTAGTTTCCATGGTAGTTTCTGTTGTAGTGGTTTCCGTTGTAGTTTCTGTTGCAGTTTCGGTAGTAGTTGTTTCCGTTGTGGTTTCGGTGGTAGTTGTTTCTGTTGCGGTTTCGGTAGTAGTTTCAGTCACGGGCTGTTCTTCGGGAGATTTTCCGCTGAGATAGCTGTCAATTATTCCTGTCCAGTATTCTCCCATAGCCTTGTAACCGATATTATTCGGGTGAACACCGTCAGCAAGCTGGGTTTTTACGTCAGTTATTGCAGAATTTACATTCGCAGGGCGGATATTTTCGCCATTCTGATTTCTTTCAGAAATATATGAAGTAAGTCTTTCATTGTAAGTTACAATATTTGCCTTGACATTCAATTCTGCTGTTTCATCGTCATACTGTGTCTGCCAGTCTGCGGAATGTCTGTAATTTCCGAACCAGCTATATACATCGCTTCTGTTGGGGTCAAGGTCGGGAATTGTTGTGACGAAAAGCGTTGAACTTTCAGGGATATTTTCAAGTATATAGCTTATAAGCGTATCCAAATCGTTTAAATTCTCGTCCATGTCGTGATTGTCTATGATATTATTCGTTCCTATCTGAAGAATAACTATATCGGGATTCTGTGAAAGACAGTCTGTCTCGATAAGGGTTTCATAGATTCCGCTTCTGCCGCTGTATGCTTTTACGGCATAACCGCTGTAACCTGTATTGTCATCATCATAGTCAAAGCTTTCGCCGTTTTCACCTGTATAGGTTGTACTCCAGCCCGTCTTTGAACCTATCATGTCGATATTGTAGCCTTTTTCGGTCAGACCGTTGTAAAGGAACTTTCTGTATGAACCTGCTATTCCGTAGCCGTCAGTAATTGAGTCGCCTATGCACATTATTTTTATTTCGTCATCTGCTGCCTGTGCAGGTGATGATGTGAATACTGCTGCGGCTGTTGCTGAAACTGCAATTGCTGCTGCTGAAACCATTGAGATAAACTTTTTCATGTTTTTAACTCCTTTTTATTGTGTCGTCACCTCCTCTGTATGCGGAACTGTCTGCATTACAGAATTTTCGGTCTGTGACGGCACTGTTATTGTGTTTACGTCCGTAAATACTATTTTAAGCTTATTGTTGGGCATTTCAAATTCAGATATATACCCTTCCGTGTCGACTTTAAGAATGTAGTCTCCGCCTTCAAGAGTGCCTGTTATTTCGAGCAGACCTTCTTTTTCGCTGCCGTTGAGTTTATCGAGCTTTGCATTTGAATCGACCGCCTCTATCAGATTCAATATCATAGCCTTGACGGGGAGAGCAGATTTCGGAACAGAAAAATTAAGTCCCTTATAGCTTGCCGTAACGCTTCCCTCACTGAAAGAGAGTTCAACTCCGCTGAGAGTATTCGGAGATGAAAACTCTATATTCCATTCACCGTCACCCATTCTTCTGATTTCGCCCTCTGCACTCATATCGTCAAGGGTCAGTTCCATAGGCGAACCGAAAGAACAGCTCAGACCGTTTTCCCTTGCCGAACTTCCGCCTGATGTCGGCATACTGCATGAAACGGAACAAACTGCCAGCGTTAAAGCTGCCGCAAATGTAATAAGTCTTTTCATAATATCAGCTCCATATTAAAATATAAGACTTTTTACATTCCTTGGTTTTCGCTGATTATAACAGCTTACTTATTATTTTTTATGTTTATCCTTTAATATTCTGAATGCGTCCGAGAGATTATCTATAATATCTCTTGGGAGCATTGCTTCCTGACCGAGTTTCTTTTCAGCCTCATCTCCTGCAAGACCGTGAATATACACGCCTGCACAGCTTGCATCAAAGCAGTTATAGCCCTGAGCGGCGATTGCACCGATAATTCCTGCGAGGACATCTCCGCTTCCGCCTCTGCTCATGCCTGCATTGCCCGTATGATTTGCAGCGGTTTCCCTGCTGTTTGCAACGAGAGTTCCCGCACCTTTGAGGACAACTGTTATATTGAATTTTTCGGCATATTTTTCGGCTACGGTTATACGGTTTTCGTTTATCATGGCGGCATCGCATTTCAAAAGTCTTGCCATTTCTCCGGGGTGAGGAGTTATTATAACTTCCGTATTTTTGTTCACTAATATATCTATGTCATCAGCAATACAATTTATTCCGTCAGCATCAACAATTACGGGAACTCTTGCATTCTGGACGACATATTTTGTAATTTCGGAGGTATCATTTGTAACGCCCATTCCGCAGCCTATGACAACTGCATCTGCACTTGCGACCATTTCAGCGAGGCGTTTTTTATTGTCATCGAAAAGCATATATCCGTAGTCATCACATTCCATTTCGGTATATATAGCTTCGGGAGCGATTACTGCAACGGTATCGACACATTTTTCAACTGATGCAACCTGAACTATTCCCGCACCGCTTCTGAGTGCGCCCATGGCTGCAAGTGCCGCAGCACCTCTCATTGACGAACTTCCTGCGATTACAAGAACTCTGCCAAACTTTCCCTTATGTGAATCCCTTTGTCTTTCGGGGGGGAATCCTATAAGGTGCTGTCTTTCGATGCGGAAATATTTTCTGTCATTTTCGGTAATTTCGATAGCTGATGCAGGTATACCTATATCTGCGAGGGTTATTTTTCCGCAGTATTTTTTAAGCGGATACTGTGACATACCTGTTTTTATGTAGCCAAAAGTTATAGTTTCATCAGCCTTGAAGACACCGTTTGAAACAGTACCCTGTGAGCAGTTTCCACCGCTGGGGACATCTACTGATATTTTATATGCGCTTGTGCCTATTGAGAAGATAGCCACCATATCCTTGTCAAGCTGACCACGGAAACCTGTTCCGAAAACACCGTCAACAAGAATATCTGCATTTACGACTGCCTCACGGATTGAATACATTCTCTGTCTTTCTCTTAAAATTATCTTATCGACTGCATTAAGTTCACCATTATTCAGTATTTCCGATGCCTGAACGGGAGAAACGCTCATATAGTCAAGTTCGGCGGCTTCTATGGCAGCCTCGACATTTTCGCCCTTATAGCCGTTGATGACGCTTACCATATCCTTTGGCATAAGTTCAAACATTTCAACTGAAAGGGCGGTTGAAGGTTTTCCTCCGAGGACTATGACAGTAATTTTATAGCCCATATATGACAATACGCTTGCGGCGGCATAGCAGTCACCGCCGTTATTTCCTGCACCTGCGAGGAATACCACATGGGTATCAGCAGGTTTTCCGCCTTTTTCCCTCTGTGCGCTTGTATCGATGAGTTTTGCAAGCTGTCTGCCTGCATTGAGCATAAGTTCCTTTTTGCTTACACCGAGCTGTTCGGAACGTTCTTCAATTTTAGCCATTTGTTTTGGTGTAACTATCTGCATTTCAATAACCTCCTTATTTAAAATCGTCAAATTCATGGCATCTCTAAAAAACTATCTTTTTATAGAATTTATAGTAGAAAAAGCCCGAAAATACGTTGTCAAATTTACAAAATTCAGGGTTTTTAGAAGTCCCCTTACTTAAAAATTATCTGGTTCTCAAAGCCCTTGGCAAAAATTTATTTATATTTTCCAGCATTTTTTCATTGGGGCAGAATATAAGTCTTGTACTTCCGTATTCTTCATGCGGAAAATCCGCATAATATTCCTGCTGTGCGATATTGTTAGATGCTATTACGACAGTCATATCATCTGTTTCTTCCGAGCTGTCCTCATATCTTCCGAAATCGGCAAATTTGCTTATATCAATGCTGACGAGTGATTTTCTGCGTTTTTTTGCGATTATTTTATCTATATCGAGTTCGCCGTTTGTAAATGTATATTCATACTCAACGTCTGTATTCTGCACATAGAAGTATGTGCCGTATCCTGCGCCTGCGGCAAACACCAGTCCTGCAAATGCAATCAGCGGGCTTGCAAGCATAAGCATTGCGGCGACTGTCAGGAGTATTGTTACTATTACACCGCAGACCAATACCGCAGACCTTTTTGATTTTTCTGATTTTGTCATATTTCTTTTCACAATCTGTTCAGCAAAATTATCCATTCTCTCACCTTTAAAAATATAAATTCATAATTCGTAACTATATTATATCACGGCTTTAAATATATGTCAATATTTTTATATCAAGCAAAAACGGACAGTCATGCTGTCCGTCAATCAGTCTTTCCTGAATTTTTTCCGCTGAAACTTATCTTCATACATTTTTTTGTCTGCGATATCCATATAATACTGAAAGTCTTTGTCATCATCGACATAACCGCAGTAATATCCGAGGCTTGCGCCTACGGAATATTTTTTGCCCGAAGAAGCGTTATACCTGTCAAAATAGTCATGTATATATTTTATATATCCGTCTATTATTTCATCTGTATAGTCATACACACCGACTATTGAGTATTCATCTCCGCCTATTCTCGCACATATCTCGTTATTTTCGCAGCAGGTATTAAGACCGTTTGCACATACTGATATGGCGTTGTCACCTTCTATGTGACCGAAATTATCATTTATATGTTTGAGCATATCGAGGTCTGCCATAAGTATGAAAAGTTTTTTGTTTTCGGTTTTTGCCTTTTTGAACATACTGTCGGAATAGCGTTTGAATCCCTGTCTGTTATATACACCTGTAAGTGTATCTCTTATGAAACTAAGTGTAATGCGCTGATTTATGAGAGTTAGTTTAGTTCTCACCCTTAAAAATTCGAGGGCTATGTTTATATTCCTGTTCCATGATGAAAAAAGCTGGCTGACGGTAAATTTAAGGTCATTGAATACGAACAGCGAATATCCGAAACATCTGTCCATGAAATGCAGGGGAAGTATGAAATATGTTTTCGGCTTTTCATAATAACTTCTTATTGAATCGGGAACTATATCCTTTGAATCATATTCATGTGCCGAAAAATCATAGGCGGGATTCTTGTATATCATCTGGACAGCCATTTTTTCGGGATATCCCTCGCTCAGATAATCTGATTCATCGGATTTTTCAAATCCCTCCCATTCCTTGTTAAGGCACATGGCATACATATTGATATCCACAAGAAGATACATATAATGTGTGAGTTTATGCATAAGGTGGTCAAGACTTCTCGCTTTGCTGAGACCTTCAAGCATACCGCTGCTGTTATAGTATCTTTCATACTGTTCATTGACTGCCTTATAGCTTTCACGCTGTTTTATAAGATAATTGATACTGTCACTGCAACCGCAGCTTCCTGTAAGTATAAGCTTGCCGTTCGGCATATCAACAGCTTCACCGTCAAGTCCTGTTATCATCTTATAGAGTTTAAGGACTGCCCTTGCACCGAGCGCACCGTTTTCGGGATATATGGTAGTTATTGACGGAACATTTTCCATAGCTTCCCTTGAACCGTCATATCCTGAAATCATCATATCATCGGGAACATTTATTCCTCCGTCTGACAATGTATTGCACAGGCTTATAGCCATTGAATCATTTGCACACACAACAGCATCGGGCAGAGTTCTTTTGCCGTTTAAAAATTCCTTTGCAAGATTTTCGGCTGATACTTTCCAGAAATCTCCGTACACAACGAGATTTTCGTCATATTCAATACCATGTCTGACGAGGGAATTTTTATATCCGACAAGTCTTGATTCGGAAACAGGCATACCCTTATATCCTGTAAGGCACATTATTTTCTTGCAGTTATGATGTTCAATAAAGTGGTCGGTCATTTTTTCCATAAGATTTTCGTCATCAGCTATTATATATTCACAGAAATCAAGCTGACTGTCCACAGATATGACAGGTATATCATTTTCAACGATTTTTTTCCCGAGTTCTTTAATAAGTTCAGGATTTGCAGCATTTCCCATAAGGAGTATAACACCGCTTACTGTATCCTTATTTATAAGGGAATATATATTTTCCTCGCCCTGCTGTATTGTTGTGCCGTTGTCGAGGTTGGAGGACATCAGCATTATATACAAGTCATAGCCGAGATGTTCGCATTGTGCGGAAATGCCTGTACATATTCTGTTCATATAGTCATTTGAAACATCAGCCGCTACAACTGCCATTGCTTTTCGTTTTTCCATGTACAGACACCACCTTTTTTATTTAAGTTCTGCGATAGTAACTCCGTCCTCACCTTCTCCGAAAAGTCCGAGACGGAAATTTTTCACGGAAGGGTGTGATTTAAGTCTCTGGTGGACAGCTTTTCTGAGCAGACCGGTACCTTTTCCGTGAATTATAGTTACTGTTGAAATATTTGACATAACAGCTCTGTCTATAAATGCATCAAGCTGATAAACTCCGTCATCGCAGGCGCAGCCTCTTATATCGAGTTCCATACTGCCTCTGCGTTCGGCTTTAACGCCTACTTTTCCGACATTGCGTTTTTTTCTGACGGATTTGTTTCCGACAGTAACTTTATCTGTTTCTTCGAGACGCAGGCGGGATATATTCATTTTAGTTTTCATAACGCCCATCTGCACGAATACAAAATCTCCGTCAGGTTCACTTGCAACAGTGCCTTTTCTCTGCAAATCGACAACATATACAGTGTCTCCTCTGCGAAGGCTTCTCGGCAGGACATATCCCTCATTCGGGTCACGTTTTTCGAGAGGATTTGCAGTATCATACATTTTATTGAAACTCTGTCTTGTGCGTGATTTCATGCCTGCGACATCTGCGCTGAAAGATTTTTTATCTTTTTCTTTTCTGAGTTTTTCGAGTTCGTCAATAAGTTCATTTGATTCGGCTTTTGTCTGTTCAATGATAGTCATAGCACGGAGTCTTGCCTTTTCGAGTTCATCGGCTTTGGTTTTTTCGATTTCCTCACGCTGTAAGCGTATAGCCTGTTCATGTTCGGCTGTTTCGTTTTTAAGTCTCTGAATTTCAGCCTTTTGTTTTTCGAGTTCGATGCGGGAGGATTCAAGCTTGCCGATAACTTCTTCAAGTCTTGTATTTGCCTCGCTCACTCTTGACTTAGCATCTTCTATGATATCTTTCGGCATACCGAGACTTTCCGATATTGCGAAAGCGTTCGATTTTCCGGGAGAACCGACTATAAGGCGATAGGTAGGTTTAAGGGTTTCGATGTCAAATTCACATGATGCATTTTCAACATCAGGACTGTCAATTGCGAATACTTTAAGTTCCTGATAGTGTGTAGTCACCATGAGTTTAGCCTGATTGAACATAAGACGGCGTATTATTGAAACGGCAAGCGCAGCACCTTCAACGGGATCTGTGCCTGAACCGAGTTCGTCAAGCAGGACAAGTGAATTTTCATCGGCTGTATTTATTATTTCTATGACTTTATTTGTATGTGCCGAAAAGGTTGAAAGATTCTGTTCAATACTCTGACTGTCGCCTATATCAACGAGAATATTTTCAAATACCGAAATACTGCTTCCGTCTGCAACAGGAATGAGCAGTCCGCACATGGTCATAGCTGCAAGAAGTCCTGCGGTTTTGAGAGCGACAGTTTTACCGCCTGTATTCGGACCTGTTATAATCAGTGCCTGATAGTTCTTTCCGATATTCAAATCTATCGGGACGGCTTTTTTCTTGTCGAGGAGCGGGTGACGGGCTTTTTTAAGGCTGATAACTCCGTCATCTGTAATATTCGGCATTGAACAGTTAAGTTTTGCGGCGAGGTTTGATTTTGCGAAATAGAGATTAAGTTCCGCACAGACCTTGTAATTTGCACAGAGTATATCTGCATATTCACCTGTTTCACGGCAGAGTTCACGGATTATGCGTTCAATTTCCTCCTGCTCCTTGCCCTGTAAGATTCTTATATCGTTGTTTGCCTCGACAATAGCCATAGGCTCTATGAAGATAGTCTGACCTGTTGCGGAGGTATCGTGGACAAGACCGCTGACCTGAGTTCTGTACTCAGATTTTACAGGGAGTACGAATCTTCCGTCCCTTATGGTGACATTGCTTTCCTGCAAATACTGCTGAGTGGTTTTATTTTTCACCATTTTGTCGAGGGTTTCACGGAGCTGCATACCTGCACGGTTTATTTTCCGTCTTATGGCGGCAAGTTCGGGGCTTGCGGCATCGGATATTTCTGTTTCGGATATTATAGACCTTTCAAGCTTTTCAAGAAGATATTCATTCGGTGAAAGCTGGGAAAACAGATAGCTTAATTCCGTTTCGACATTCTCACAGCCTGAATACCACTTGTCAAGGTCACGGATTTGTCTGAGCATGAGAGCGATATCCATTAAATCACGCAGGGAAATTACTGCCCCTGACTTTGCTCTTGCGGCAGCAGAACTTATATCCCTGAAATTTGTAAAAGGCGGTGTGCCGAACTGTACTGACAGCATAAAAGCCTGATTTGTCTTTAAGTTTTCATATTTTACTCTTTCAAGGTCGCTGTCGGGACGCACTGAAAGAGCCATTCGTTTTGTTTCCTCGTTTGAAGCCTGCTGTGCAAGCATTTCGAGTATCTTGTCAAGTTCCAGTGTTTTAAGATATTTATTCATATTTATTTCCTTTAAGGGATTTATAAAAATCCAGAGTTCTGAAACTCCTTTCTGTATGTGCCTGTATATATGATTCGGATATTTCCGAAAGAATTTCGAGTGTGTCATCTGATACACGGAAATTGAAAAGCCTGTCAAAATCAGTCAGCACTATATGTCTTACTGCCGAAAGTACAGGCAGTTTTACAGCAAAAAAATTTTCATATTCTCCGCTTGAACATTCCTTACAGCGGAAACTTCCGTCAGGAATATTGAAATAAAGCTCCTGCGGTTCAAATTCTCCGCACTCACGGCAGGCGACTATATCGGGCATGAAGCCTGTTTCCGACATAAGGCGCAGTTCAAAAATTGCTTTCAGTTGTTTTTCGCTCCGCAGACCTTTTTCGAGGAAATGCAGAGTATTAAGCATAAGCCGCATTATACTTTCACCGTCTGAATTTTCCTGAATACAGTACCGCAGTATATCAGAAAAATATGATGCAAGTGAAAGGGCGGTCAGTGAATTTCTCAGACCGTAAAATATATGTATCGGCTCTGCACTGTTAAGGAAATACATATTTCTCCGCAAATCAATACAGAACCTTGAATATGCAAAAAGCTGTGCTGAACTTCCTGATTTTCCGTTGATTTTTCTTGCGCCCTTCACGCAGATTTCGATAATGCCTTTATCTTTTGTAAGGATATCGACAAATTTGTCATGTTCACCTGCAAGGCGTTCTTTCAGTACAATCCCTTCGGTTATTATCATCTTTTTTATCCTTATTTGCCGAATAGTTGAGGTAGTCGTCAACACTTCCCGTTTCGGCGAATTTATCCCATAATATATCAGCTTTCATTTTTCCGCCTCCGATATTATCATTTCTTGGAAAAGCGGATTTATAACAGGAAATTATTTGTCTGAAAGTCCGAAACTTCTGATAAGTCCCTCACGGTTTCTCCAGTCCTCTTTGACTTTCACCCAGCATTTGAGATTTACTTTTATCTGAAAAAAGTCTTCCAGTTCGATTCTTGCGGCAGTAGATGCTTTTTTGAGCATAGCACCGCCCTTTCCGATAATTATACCCTTGTGTGATTCTCTTTCGCAGTAGATAACGGCGGATATATCGAGGATATCCTTATCGTCACGTTCTTTCATTTCCTCGACACCGACAGCGATTCCGTGGGGAACTTCGTCCTGAAGGAGTTCGAGGAGTTTTTCCCTTATCATTTCTCCTGCGAGGACTTTTTCGGGCTGGTCGGTAATCATGTCATCGGGGAAATAGTGTACTGATTCAGAAGAAAGTTTTATTATCTCATCAATAACTATGTCAATGCCGTTATTTTCCTTTATGCTTATGGGAATTACGGCATGGAAATTTATTTTTGAAGTAAATTCCGCAATAACGGGTGCAAGCTCGTCCATATTTTTAAGCAGGTCAATCTTGTTTAAAATGAATATGACGGGCATTTTTGAATCGTTGAGTGATTTGAGGAGTTTCAGTTCGCTTTCATTGACTTTTCTTGTGCAGTCCGCCATAAATATAACCGCATCAATATCGCTTACCGATTCACGGACGGTATCAAGCATATGCTCACTCAATTTATTGAGAGGCTTATGCAGTCCGGGGGTATCGAAAAACACAAGCTGAACATCATCAATATTTTTAATGCCTGTGATTCTTGTGCGGGTAGTCTGGGGCTTACTGCTGACGGAGGCAATTTTCTCGCCTATTATTGCATTGAGGAGAGAGGATTTGCCTGCATTGGTTCTTCCTGCAATTGTTACAAAAGCTGTTCTTGACATTATTCGTTGTCTCCCTGCACCACAAAGGTAGCATCTCTTGATATGCCGAGTTTTTCGAGAATTGATTCTTCTTTTTCACGCATGATTCTCTGGTCGAGCTGACTTGTTTCGTGGTCATAGCCGAGGAGGTGGAGCATTGAGTGGACTGTGAGGAATCCGACTTCCCTTTCGAGGGAATGTCCGTAGTTCTGAGCCTGTTTAACGGCAGTTTCGAGGGATATCACGACATCACCGAGCTGAACCGCACCTGTTTCGGGGTTGATTTCGACAGTGCCGTCCTCGCTTGTGAGCGGGAATGAAAGAACATCGGTAATGCTGTCTTTATTTCTGTAAATCTTGTTTAAGTTTTTAATTTCGCTGTTGCTTACGAATGAAACGCTTACTTCTGCATCTTTTCCGAAATTTTCGGTAGTGAGTACAGCCTGACAGCATCTTCTTATGAGAAGCTTTATACCTACGGGTACTTTTACTTCTGACTGATTATTTTTTACATAGACCTTGAGCTTTGGCATATTACCTGCTCTCCTTTCAAAAATAGATTAATTTTATAATATTATTCTTCTGTACTGTGGCGGAAGAATATTATGATTCACTGGTGATATTTTTCGTATGCCTTTATGATATCCTGAACGAGTTTATGTCTTACGACATCTTTTTCAGAAAATCTGTGTACGGAAATATCATCTATTCCCCTGAGAACCCTTACAGCTTCCACAAGACCTGATTTTTTGGGGTCAGGCAGGTCAATCTGTGTAATATCACCTGTAATGACCATACGGCTGTCATTTCCGAGGCGGGTGAGGAACATTTTTATCTGTTCGGACGTTGTATTCTGGGCTTCATCGAGGATAATAAAAGCTTCATCGAGGGTACGTCCACGCATATAGGCGAGGGGTGCGACTTCGATTATGCCTTTTTCCATATATTTTGCAAAGCTTTCCGCACCGAACATATCAAAGAGTGCATCATACAGGGGGCGCAAGTAGGGGTCAACCTTATCCTGCATATCTCCGGGGAGAAATCCGAGTTTTTCGCCTGCTTCGACAGCGGGGCGTGTGAGAATTATCTTTTTGATTTTATGTTCTCTGAAAGCTTTTACAGCCATAGCGACAGCGAGGTAAGTTTTACCCGTACCCGCAGGACCTATGCCGAGGACTATTGTATTGTCTTTAATCTGCTCGACATATCTTTTCTGCCCGACAGTGCGTGGGCGGACGATTTTTCCCGAAGAAGTCATGCATACGCCGTCACCGTCAAGTTCTTCAAGCTGATTTTCAAAGCCGTCAGCGACCATTGAGGTGACATATCTGATAGTCTGTTCGCTGAGATGCTGACCTTTTCCGCTGATTCTCAGAAGAGCCTGTACAGCTTTCTGTGCATCTGAGACAGACTGTTCGTCACCTATTATTTTAACGTCACCGTCACGGCTTACTATATTGACGTTGTACTGTTTTTTAATTCTGCCTATATTGCCGTCAAGCTGACCGAAAAGTTCGGAAAGCTGTTCGGCATTTTCGACACTGACTGTTTTTTCCGCCATTAATTATCTCCAATCATATCGGGAAATTTTCCTGCTCTTGCAAGGTGTGCGTTGGAATACTCGGTTTTTTCGGAAACTTCCGCAATAACTTCAATGTATTCAGGGAAAAATATTTCCTGCTGTGCGTTTCTGAGTTCAAGTTCCATAATTGCGAACTCGTCCGAAAAGGGGTATACATCGAGTTCAAACATCTGGTCACGGTATTCAAAGCAGTATCTTGTTTTTTCGACAGGGACAAAACCTTTTTTTGGATATCTGAGGAGTCTGTTGTATTCTTCCTCATCAATCTCGTATTCATTTTCCCTGCGTGTTACACGGGTGAGGAAAATTTTCTCGGTATAGGTATAGCTTGTCTTATTATTTTCCTGAATTTTTCTTACTCTCCGCTGGGAATTATTTTTTCCGTTGGTGAGATAGGTTTGTGTTATATGTCTTTTTCTTACCACATTAAGTTTGTCCGTATCGGGCAGTTTTACGAGGTATTTTCTTTCGATTTCCATTGCTTCAGCCATAAAAAACTCCGTTCAATTAAATTGAAATATTGTCACATATATATTATATACTCTTTTTTGATTATTGTCAACAAAAACTTTGTGCTATACATTTATAAATTGACAATACTTCATAAAATATGCATAAAGCGGTTATTTAAAAAAACTATATTCTGCAATATCACTGAGCATAATATGATATGAGGAAAAAATACTTTCCGTGCCTGTCGGGTCTGAATCCGAAAGATTTATATTTCCGTCATTCATCATTTCGGCTTCATCAAGTGTAATTTTCATTTCTGACTCATTGACCACGCACTTTGCATCTATGATGTACGGCACAGCATTCTGAATGATGTCAATAAACAACTGTTCAGATTTTTCCTTGTCGGTGAGCGGGTCAGTTTCTTCTTTAAGGTTGCACTCGGTTAACAGCTTTATTGTTATTTTTTTATCTTTTTTCGAGCATGATAAAGTTATATATTCCAACTTATTCTTGTAATTCTTCCTGAGAAAGCACAAAAGTGCATATTCAAGTACTCTTCTGCTGGAATTTATCCAGATTTCGCCTTTTCTGCGTTTTTTGACGTTTATTTTTATGCCGAGAACCTTTAAACAGTTTTTGCTGAAATTTTCCATAAACGCATTACAGCCTATAATCTCACGCTGTACTTTTTCCGAAGCCGAAGAAACTTCTATCAGTTTGAGCATTTCCATATCCCTTGCAAGCATCATGCACATATTTGTCACAGAATTGAGCATATTCTGCATATCCTTATATTTATTTGTTTCAGAATTTTTATTCATCTCAACACATGAGGAAAGGATTGAGAACAGCGCAATATTCCCCTCACGAAAAAATAACGAAAGCATCTTCTCTCTGAGTTCCTCAAATTTTTCATTATCCATAAGTCAACACCTCCCGAAAATAAATGAAGTATTTTAAACCTGATACTATTATACTACATTTTTTATAAAAAAGATATGGTAATTTTGTATAAATTTATTTAAAACTATTTTCACTCTGCATACACATCAAAAAAATATTTTCTAAAAAATGCACAAATTATATGCCTGAAATTTGTCCGTTATGTACATTTATTGGTAAATTTGTTATTTTTTTACTCAACCCCTTGAAAAATGATTTCTTTTGAGTTATAATATAAATATAAAATTTTTAGGAGGTAATTTTCCAATGGTTAAAGTTGCTATTAATGGTTTCGGCCGTATAGGTCGTCTCGCTTTCAGACAGATGTTCGGTGCTGAGGGTTACGAGGTTGTTGCTATCAACGACCTTACAAAGCCTTCTATGCTCGCTCAGCTTCTCAAGTATGATACTGCTCAGGGCGGTTACTGCGGTAAAATCGGTGAGAATCTCCACACTGTTACTGCTGATGACGAGGCTGGCACAATCACTGTTGACGGAAAGACACTTACTATCTACGCTAAGGCTAACGCTGCTGAACTCCCCTGGGGCGAAATCGGCGTTGACGTTGTTCTCGAATGCACAGGTTTCTACTGCTCAAAGGAAAAGTCTCAGGCTCACCTCGATGCAGGTGCTAAGAAAGTTGTTATCTCTGCTCCCGCAGGCAACGACCTCAAAACTATCGTTTTCAGCGTAAACGAAAATACTCTTACTGCTGATGACAAGATTATTTCTGCTGCATCATGCACAACTAACTGCCTCGCTCCCATGGCTAAGGCTCTCAATGACTATGCTCCTATCCAGAGCGGTATCATGAGCACTATCCACGCTTACACAGGCGACCAGATGATTCTTGACGGTCCTCACAGAAAGGGCGACCTCAGAAGAGCAAGAGCAGGTGCTGCAAACATCGTTCCCAACTCAACAGGCGCAGCTAAGGCTATCGGTCTTGTTATTCCCGAACTCAACGGCAAACTCATCGGCTCTGCACAGAGAGTTCCTGTTCCCACAGGTTCTACAACTATCCTCACTGCTGTTGTTAAGGGCGCAGACGTTACTAAGGAAGGCATCAATGCTGCTATGAAGGCTGCTGCTTCTGAATCATTCGGCTACAACGAAGATCAGATCGTTTCTTCTGACGTTATCGGCATGAGATTCGGTTCACTCTTCGATGCTACTCAGACAATGGTTTCAAAGATTGCTGATGACCTCTATGAAGTTCAGGTTGTTTCATGGTACGACAACGAAAATTCTTACACATCACAGATGGTAAGAACTATCAAGTACTTCGCAGAACTTGGCTAATTAATATTAATGTACAGACGATAAAAAAAGGACAGCTTTCGGGCTGTCCTTTTTGTTATTTATTGTTTTTTGTCAAAAAGCTTTTTCATAAGCGGTATGAACATTCCTCCGCAGGCATTTCCGAAAGCTACCGTCAGAACATACAATATCCCTTT
>OCVV011208611.1_pt1 | contig 18628 bp, 11 predicted proteins | sample 1539721 | NCBI WGS metagenome assembly OCVV01 (sample SAMN02144230, study PRJEB22623) | gut metagenome | biome: sheep rumen | host: Ovis aries | place: New Zealand | reverse complement strand
GGTCCATCGCGGCAAGCCCCTGGCAGAAGGCGGCCATCGAGACGATGCAGCGGGGGACCTGCGTTGCTCCGGCCGTCACGACGGGATGCTGCTTGAAGAAGGCTTTATTGTCCTTATAGATGTCCTGGGCGATGCGGTAATGCTGCTTCCATCCGAGCGGCGTAAGATCGCCTGCGCGGTATTTGCAAGTCTCCTCGAAGTAGGCCGAGGCCGTCTCCCAGATCTTCTCCCCCGTCTCGGTCAGGACGCCCTTTTCGTGCGCGTCGCGCAGGACGCCGAGGCTGCGTTCATACTGCGTCTCGTTGAGGAGATACCGCGCCCCGTGCCGGCCGTAGTGGCTGAGATAGACGGTCTTATAGCCCTTCGGTGGCTGAGTGACCTTGTGCGCCTTGAAGGGGTACATATAGTACACGCCGCCGGCCCGGAGCACATCTTCGGCGATGGCTTCCCGGGCGGTGGTTTGGGCGGGAGCAGTGGTGGCCGCGGCGGCAAACAGGGCCGCGGTCATCAGGAGGGTCAGGAATTTCTTCATTGTGAATTGGGAATGAAGATGCCGAACGAGGCGCAGGCCTCAGCGGCATCTGATTCGGTGAGCGTTGCGCGCGGATTCTTCAGCAGGTTGAATGCCCGGTAGTTCCAGCTTCCCCACCAGGAGGCGTTCACCTCGGTCAGGTTGGCCGTCACATTCTGGGGCCGGGCCGATGAGGAATTCTTGGTCGTGAGGGTAATCCACCCTTCCGGACGGTACTGGAAGCCGCTTTTGACGACGATGAGGGTGCCGTTGGGCAAATCCTCTTTCGTATAGATGGGCGTCGCACAGAAATCGTGCAGGTTGGTCTGTCCGTTCGGGTTCTCGAGCGTGTACATCGTCGAGAGCATAGTTGCATTGGACGAATTATAGTAGGCGAAAATCGTGAACGGAATGTTCATTTTCGTGTAGCCGGCCGGATCCTTTCCCGCCGCCCGGATATAATCCTCCAAGGTCTCCCTTTCGACGACCGGCTCGGGCGGATAGGAAAAGGTCGTTACCTCATAAGGATTCCGTACCGCGTTCGCGGCCGCTTCCCGGATGGCACCGAGCTGCTTGTCGGAATAGGTATATGCGGCGGGATGCCAGTCTATGCTCTGCGGATCGGTCCCGCAGAGGGTTCCGGCCCAGGTCAGTGCAGCGGCAAACCGTCCCGCATCATAGGACAGATGGTGTCCGTCCCGGGTGACCGTGTCGCCGTAGAGGCTGGTCCTGAGATTCTGGATGGCCGTTCCGGAGGGAATCACCTTCACGAATTCCTCCTTGGTCAGCACCTTCTCCCGGACCGCGCCGACGATGGCGTTGTACATCGTCATCTGGTCGGATCCGTAACTGGGGAAGGCGCTGTGGGTGGAATTCCCCTGATAGGCCCAGGTCATGTGCCAGTATAGCCTAGCCCCCGGGCAGTTCTCCCTGACAAGGGCGACCAGGTCGGTCAGGTAAGGATCGTAAGTCTCTCCTTTCCCCGAGACTCCGCTGGCCTGCTGCAGGGTGATGATGTCCCAGTCCCTTTCTTCCAGCGCGTCAAGCGCTTTACGCGCGGTCGCCTTGTTCCACGTTCCCGTGGAATTGGTGTAATAGGTGTAAGCCGCATCATCGGCTTTGAAGTGCCCGTCGTGGGTCTCCAGGGTACAGCCGCCGATGTGAAGGTTGCCGAGGAAGACCTTCTCTTCCCCGGCAGCCTTGAGGATATCGTACAGGTATTCCATCCCGTCCACAGAAAAACTATTCCCAATGGCGAGGACGCTGAGGACGCCGTCGTCGTCCGGAAGCTCCGGCGCGGGCCCTTCGGGCACCTCGGGCCCCGCCGGCGCCTTCCCGCAGGAGAAGAGCGCCAGCAAGGTCAGAAGCAGTGGAATGAAGTGCCTATTCCGCATAGAAGGTGAATGTTGAGGAGACCAGGATGGCGGGGGCATTCAATTTTTCCATTTCAAACAGTTCTAATAAATAAACCAATCACAAACCTTAGATTTGCAGCGTAGTTTTCTGCATCAAGGTTTGTACGACAAAAATAGTAAATTTATGCCGATAAAGAAAGTTTAACAAATATATGAATAATTTGTCAAAACGTGTGCCGCTCTTGTTTTTGTCGCAAATTTGGCTTATTTTTGCGACAAAACAGGTTATTGTTATGGACAGTACAGAGAAAAGAATGATGCGGATGGTTATGGAGGCCGGCGAGGGCAAGGTCTGGTTTCCGTCCGATTTCTTCGAATGCGGCTCGGAAAAAGCCGTCTCCAAGGCCCTGCAGCGGCTGGTCGCGGCAGATGTTCTGATCCGTATGGAGCGGGGGCTCTACTGCTTTCCCAAAGAAAGTAGATGGGGTATGGGCAAGCTCCCGGCCAGCTCCGACGAAGTCCTCAAGGCCTACGCCGAGAAGGACGGATTCCGCTACGGCCCCTGTCCGGGCGAGGCGCAGAACATCCTCGGGCTCTCGGACCAGGTGGTGATGAACCCCGTCTTCACCACGGACGGCCCGTCCCGGAGGATTCCCTATGCAAAAGGCGCGCGCCCCATCATCCTCTACCACGTTCCGCCCCGGGTGTTCAACTATCGCTCCCGGATCATCATGCTCGCCGTCATCGCGCTAACCGACATCGGCAAGAACGACCTCTGGGAATTCGACCTGGAGGGGATGGAAAACGTCTTCCGAGGCGTCCCTTACGACGAAATCCGGAACGATCTGCGCAACACGCCGACCTGGATCAGAAACTTAATTCTATCGTTCTATGGAAAGGCCGCTTAGTACTGTCGAATACTGGGATTTCTCCAACGAACAGAAGATCAGTCTGTTTGAAGAGATAAAAGACAAGAAAAAAGTCAGCCTCAAAGCCGCCGAGAAAGACTGGTGGGTCAGCCACGTCATCCGCGCCATCTTCTCCCTGCTATGCACGGATTCGGACGCCCTGACTTTCAAGGGCGGCACCTCGCTCAGCAAGGCCTGGGGGATCACCGAGCGGTTCTCTGAGGACGTCGATGTCGCCATCGACAAATCTTTCTTCGGCATCTCCGGCGAAACCCGCTCGGCGCGGGACCGGATCCGGAAGCTGTCCCGGAAGTACATCCGGGACAATGTCGCCCCGGAGCTCGAATCCTATCTGAGGGTCTTCGGAGCCAAAGATTTTGACCTCCTGTACAAGGAGCGCAGGGATTCCGACGCGGACCCTACCGTCCTGCTGGTCCCCTACTACAGCATCCTCCCGGAAGATCCCTACGTCAAGCCGGTCGTCAAGGTGGAATTCAGCTGCCGGAGCCCCAGGGAGCCCCGGGAGATGCGGGCCATCACCCCCTTCGCCGCAGAACTCTCTCCCGTCATCTTCTTCCCCGAGACCGTCGTCCCGACCGTCCTCCCTACACGCACTTTCCTGGAGAAAGTCTTCCTTCTGCACGAAGAATTCCAGAAGGACTGGCCCAGGAGCCGGAGGATGTCCCGGCACCTCTACGACATCTATATGCTGGACAAAGCCGGCTATGCCGACAAGGCCATCGCCGACACCGGCCTCTACGAAAGCCTCGTGGAGCACCGGAAGGTATTCAACGCCATCCGGGGCATCGACTATACACACCATAAGCGGGAGAAGCTGTCCTTCCTTCCGGATGACAGACTCCTCCCGCTCTGGGAAGACGACTACAGGGCGATGCAGGATCAGTTCATCTACGGGGATTCCCCGTCCTTCAAGGAGCTGATGACCGCTCTCACAGCCCTGCAGGAGCGTATCAGGGAAGCGTAGCGCTACAGTTTTCTGAAGTCGACCTTCGTGCTACCTGTCACGGTAGCTCCGCTGAGCGCGCAGTCCGTGAAATCGACGGTCAGCACGTAGGTCGCGCCCTCGTCAAGGACTACTCCCTCTTTGACCAGGAAAAGGTTGCCTCCTTCTACACCTTTCACCCACTTCTTCGCGTCCTCGGTCAAGGTCATGTTGGCATCCTGGCCGTCCCAGCTTCCGTAGGCATAGAACCATTTGAGGTCAGTGTAGTCAATCCGGAAACGGCCGCCGGGCCTGCCGTCCTTCTCGGTAACGGCGGTTCCCGTCATCCGGAAGACGCCCGGACGGATCTGGGCCATCTGGTAACTGTTGGAGAAGTCACTCCATCCGCACTGGGCGGTCATCTTATAGGCGGCCACCCCCCATCCCATCACATAGAGGCCGCCCTGCTCGATGTTCGGACGGGTACCGCCCTTATTCATCATCCAGGCCCTGAGGGTCCTGGCGCCCTTATCAAGGGTGATCCTGTACAAGCCCGTGACGGGGATGAATTTGCCGTCTGCGCCGAAGTAGTCGGGATCAACCCAGTACGAGGAGAGGTTATCGACTCCCGTGATGGATACCGGCTCACCCTGCTTGAGGTCCACATCGGCCGTAAAGACCAGCGGACCGCCGCCGAATTCGACGTCATTGATCGCGATCACAGGCACTTCGCCGCCCTGCTGCCCGGCCTTGAAGCAACTGAACCGCGCGGCGTTGAGGCCGCCGGTCAGGTCGAGACGGAGCACATAGGCGCCGCCGGCCTCAAGGGTCGCGCCCGACGCCAGGTGGATATTGCCGTCAGAGTTGGGGATGTCGAGGTATTCGCTCTGAATGGATGCGTAATCCGCTTTCTTGAATTCACCGCCCCATCCTTTCTGATGATAGAGCTTGATATTCACATTGTCCGTGCTGATCTGGGTACCGCCGACGAGGGTTGCCTGGTAGATCTTGGGCTCGACCTCCGCCATACAGACGGCATAGTCGGTATTCCAACCGTACGGGAAGATCGACGGCTTGCCGAAGCACTTGTCGCCGATGATCCAGACGGCGCCGTGGCCGTCGCTGCTGAGGGTCGCCGTGCTGGTCGCGGTAGCCATTCGATCGACGAGGACCCACTTGTCGGCTATCTTGACCGTCACACGGTACAGGCCGTCGAGAGCCGCAAAGTTATGGTTATTGTCGATAAAGTCGGGATCGTAGGTGAAGTCATCGAAGCCGGGCTCATAACCGGTGATGTTCACGGCGTCTCCTTTCTTGAGATTCACGATGGCGGCATAGCCGTCCGTGCCCGTCAGCGAGGCTTCCACGCCGTTCACTTCGATCGTCACGAGCGGTGTCCCCGTCCAGCTCCGGACATTGAACGTAATCTCGTAATTGCCGGATATGCCGTTGGAGAAAGAAATGGGCTTGGCCCCGTCGAGGGTGATGCCATCGGAGGCGTTATATCCGAAAGTGAGCGTCCGGTCATCCCCTCCGTAGGGTGCCGTCTCGATGAAGGCTTCCACGGCGGCAGGGAAATTGCCCGTCACGGCATAGACATACTTGGACTTCTCTTCCATCCGGTACTCCACACCGGTGGTCGTTCTGAGGGTCAGGTATGCGAACTCCGGACGGGATATGCTGACGTCCTTGTCCTCGGTACTCGTACCGAAGTGGATGTTCTGGGCCGTGAAGCGGGCGGTCGCCACGCCGTCGGGCACATTCTTGTAGAAGGGAATTTCCAGGGAGCCGTCATAGGTCCCGTTGTCCCGGGTACGGATGGTCTCGGAAGCCACGACGCTCTCGTCGAAGAGGATTTCCACCTTCAGGGTGGAGAGGGCGACATCGTCCTTGATATCCACCGAGAAATTGAAAATGTTTCCCATCTCGGCGGACGCATCGCAGAGAATGTTCATCTCGGGCCCCTTGCCTGTCTTGTCGGACCCGGATTCTTTTTCGCCGCAGGCAACCGTCAGAAGGACACCAGCCAGGAGGAATGCAATATACTTTTTCATAATCAGTCTTTCCATTTTAACGATACGACGCTCTTGCCGGGAACGGTCACGGGGACCGAATGCGCATCGGTCACGAAGACCAGCTGCTGGGCATCCGAAGTGCTGTTGAGAATCAGGACGCCATAGGAGGAATCCGGATTGCGGAAAGCAAGATAAGTAAGGTTCTTCTTGGTGAACCCGTCCGTCCCGATCCGGACGGCGCCGGGCTTCACCGCGATGGAGGCGTGGAGCACGTCCATCCAGTGCGACTTGCGGTCCAGGCTGCTGTAGCTCCAGGAGCCGTTGCCGACCGAGACGGCGCCGTAGCAGGTGCTGCATCCCCCGGGACGGTAAGGCTTCCCGGCGTCATCGAGCATCAGGTTCCACAGGGTCACGCCCTTCCCGTAACGGCTGAGGGTGCCGAGGAAGATATCCCGGAAGTCCTCTTCGAAGAGCGCGGAGAATCCGTTGCCTTCCTGGCCGTAATTCCACTCACCGATGGATGCTTCCGTGAAATAGATCTCCTTATCGGGGCGGGACTTGTGGATGTTGTCCAGTTCGGAGACATTGCCGCCGTAATTATGCCAGGCGCTGCCGGCCGCGTACTTGTCCGCTTCCGCATCATTGAAGATTTTCAGCGGATACTCGCTCTGGCTGGTGGTATTGCCGTAGTTGTAGTTGTGGTCGTACACAAGGATCTTGGTCTGGAGGCCGGCCGCCGCGAATTTGGGACCGACGACCTTCAGGAAGGCCGCCTGATCCTGCCACGGCATATACAGCGACATCGAATTGCCCCTGGCCAGGGGCTCATTCTGCAGGGTAACGGCCAGGATCTTGTAACCGCGCTCCTCCATCGCCTGGATCCATTTGACGAAGTAGGTGGCATAGTCGCCGTAATACTTCGGGTTGAGACGGCCGGAAGTCCAAGAATTATAACTGTTTCCATTCCCCTGAAGGTCCATCTTCATCCAGCGCGGGCAGCTCCACGGAGAGCCGATGATCTTCACGTCCGGATTGATCTCGTAGATCAGATCCAGGATGGGGAAGAGGTACTCGTACTCGCTTTCGTGGATCTTGAAGTTGGAGATGCCCTCCGTGTCGCACCAGGTATATTCCGTCATCGAGAAGTCGGAGCCGCCGATGCAGACGCGGATCAGCGAGGATCCGGCGCCCTCCGTCGGAGAGAAGAGCTCCTTGAGGAGCTTCGTGCGGTCTTCCACGCTCATCTTGAGGAGATTGTAGCAGGATGCCTGGGTCACGGCAAGGCCAAACCCGTCGATACTCTGGTACTCGTCAGAAGTGAGACGGACGGCAAAAGGAGACATCGTGGAGGCCTTCCCGAAGGTGATTCCGCTCTTCTGGAAGAACCGGCTCTTGTCGAAGGTCGTGGTCCAGGTGTAGGCATCATACACCGTTTCTACGGGCGGATCCGGCGTGACCGGAACCGTCTGCTTCTCATCATTCGTCCCTTTGCAGGAACAGGAACAGAATACCAGCAGGCAGACTGCGATCAATAATTCTATCTTCTTCATAATCAATATCCAGGGTTCTGTGACATACTCGGGTTGGCATCCAGGGCCTCTGTCGGCACCGGAAGCAGGATCCGGCTCTCCGTCAGCGGCGTGCGCTTCTGCCAATAAGGATCTTTTGCATTCATACTGTCGTGCACGGCGATGATGCGGTCGTGACGGGCGAGGTCGAAGAACCGGAATCCTTCGAAAGCGAGCTCCAGCCGGCGTTCGTGAAGGACGACATCAATCGCCTCGTCCACGCTCTTAGGCGCCGCGATCTCCCCCAGCTTGGCCCGGCGGCGGACCAGGTTGACATAATGCCGGACGCCTTCGAAGTCGCCCGTGCAGGCACAGGCCTCCGCGTGCAGCAGATAGATCTCCGCCAGGCGCATCACCAGGATGCTCGACACATTGGTCGGCATCTTGTGCATGAAGGCATACTCGTCGCTCTCGTAGTAGTTGCTCCAGGTGCACTTGTCCCAGATGATGGAAGCATTCATCCGCTCGGTGTCCTCTTCGTCCTCAAAGGCCTTGATCAGGTCGCGGGAAGGCGTCTGCCACTTGGCCCAGCTGAAATTGTCTTCCGGCTTGTAGGCATTGCGGTGATACATCATATACACCCAGTTGCCGCTGGCCCGGGAAGTCCACTGCACCTCGAAGATACTCTCCCGGGAATTGCGGAAGGCATCGTTCGCGTCATAGCCCCAGAGGTCGCCGTAGCGGGGTTCGAGGGAGAATCCCATCCCCTCGATGATGTTGCAGTATTCGATGACCTTGCTCCAGTCCCGGATCGGCTTCTCCGCATAGATACGTGCCAGCAGGCCGTAGGCGAAGGCATCGGACATCAGCATCTTGTTGTTGGCATTGGACTTGGGGGCATACTGGACCGCCCACGTCAGGTCCTTGACCAGCTGTGCATACACATCTTTCATCGGAGTACGGTCGGGATAATAGAGCGAATAGACCTCCTCGATGTTCTCCACCGTAATGGTCGGAGGGATTTCCAGGACCATCGGAGCATCTCCCCAGAGCAGGGTCAGACGGAAGAAGCAGAAGGATCTCCAGATGAGGGCTTCCGCCTTCCACTGGTCCCGCTCGGTGTCGCGGAGCGTCGGGTCGGACTCCGCGATGCGGTCGATGTTGCAGATGATCTGGTTGGCATTGGAGACCTGCCCCTGATACCATTTCCAATCCCGGCGGGCGGTTCCGTTCGATCCGTCCTGCTTGTTGGCCTCGAGGGCCATGATGGCGGCGGTCGTCGTACCGCAATAGGCGTTGTCGGCACGGGTCTCGGAATAGACCAGCCAGTCTTCGAGACCCATCTCCTGGATATCCTTCACCCAGCTGTTGTAGAGCGTGTTCCGGAGATTCTCCATATCGGTGCGGCTCTTGTACTGGGACGCGCTCGCCTCGTCATCGCCGATCGTTTCCACGTTTCCCTTGTTGAAGGAAGTGGGAGAATACAGGTCGAGATTGCAGGCAGTCAGGCTCACAGCAGCCGCGAAGGCCATTATCTTGTATGTCTTTTTCATAATTCCTTCCTTTTAGAAATCCACGTTGAGGCCGAGGATCGCCGTACGCACGTTGGGATAGGTGCCGTAGTCGATACCCATATTGGTCGCGCTGGTGTACTGGCTCATTTCCGGATCGAAGCCGGAGTACTTCGTGAATGTAATGAAGTTGGAGAGGGTGATGTAAGGCTGGATGCGCGCGACGTTGATCTTGCGCAGCCACCGGGTCTCGATGTCATAGGACAGGGTGATGTTCTTGATCTTCAGATAAGTTCCTTTCTCGATCCAGAAGGTCGAAGACTTGGCGTTCCAGGACTCGGCAGCCTTGGGCACGTCCGTGATCTGGCCGGGGATCTGCCACCTGCGCACCACGTCGCGGAGCTGGTTGTATCCGTTCTGCATACCCATCATATCGAGCCGGGACACATTGAAGATGTCGCCGCCCACCGAGCCGGTCATCAGGATGCTCAGGCCGATGCCCTTGTACTTGAGGTTGTTGGTCATACCGAAGATGAACTTCGGATTGGCGTTGCCGATGTACTGCTTGTCGGCATCGGTGATGTTGCCGTCTCCGTTGAGGTCATCGTACATCAGGAGGCCCGTCTCGGGATCCACGCCCCGGCAATTGTAGCCCCAGAACTTGGAGAGCGACTCACCCGGCGCCATCCGGACGATGTTCTCGTCGATGGTCTCCGGGCTCACGTAGTAGTAAACCTGCTGGAGTTCCAGGCGCTCGAGGCGGTTGCGGTTCATCGATATGTTGAAGTCGGTCGTCCACTCGAAGCCGTTCTTGTTGATGTTGACACTGGAAAGGGCCGCCTCGATGCCCCAGTTGGACATCGCGCCTTCGTTGCGGAAAATGCTCGGATACGGCGACGGGAGGGTCACGCTCATCAGCAGGCCGTCCGTATATTTGTAGTATCCGTCGAGGGTGACGGTGAGGCGGCTGCCGAAGAAGCTGGCATCGATACCGACGTTCGCCTGAGAGGTCGTCTCCCAGGTCAGGTATTGGTTCCCGAAGTTGGACTTGGTGCCCACGGACGGCGTCGCATAGGCAAATTCATCCTGGGTCCAGTCGTAATAATTCGTATTGTAGGTCTGCACCCACGCGTAGTCGCTCAGACCGGTCTGGTTGCCCTGCTGGCCCCAGCCCGCACGGAGCTTGAGGTCATTGAGCCAGCTCACGTCCTTGAGCCACCGCTCGCCGGTCAGGCGCCACGCGGCGGAAACCGAGGGGAAGTAGCCCCACTTGTGTCCAGGAGCTAGCTTGGACGAGCCGTCCGCGCGGAAGTTCACCGTCAGGTAATACTTGCTGTCGTAGTTATACGCGGCACGGCCGAGGAACGAGAGGATCGCCCACTGGGCCCATCCCGTGCTCTGGCCGCGGAGACCGCCCTTGTTGCCGCCGCTGAGGCCCCAGATCTTGTCGTAGTACTCCGTATTGAAGTTGCTGCGGGATCCGCTCAACTGCTGCCAGTCGGAAGTGGTCGCAGAGCTGCCGCCCATCAGGTCGAGGTTGTGCTTGCCGCCGTAGGTATCCTTATAGGAAAGGATGTTGTCGTAGACCATCCTGCGGTCGTCGTTGCGGGTATCGGTCGCCTCGCCGTGCTGGGTGCGGCCATACTGCGTTTGGACAGGGTCCAGGAAGGAGTAATTGTGCTCCCAGCGGCGGTCCATCGAGACCGTGCTCTTGAAGTTGACCTTCTTGGTAAAATTGATCTGGGCATAGGCGGTGAGGATCAGACGGTCGGTTGTGTTGTAGTTGAACTCGCTGCTCGCCATATTCTCCGCCGGGGAAGCGAGACCGCCCAGGCCGTAGAAATTGTAGTAGTACTGCTCGGGATGATCCGCGTCCTTGACGGGCGCATACGTAGGGGTATTGATGGCCGAGAGCACCATACCGCCACGGTTGGCGCCGAGTCCGGTGGTGACTCCGTTGTTCTTGTAATGGGAATAGGCCACGTTGGTACCCACGGTGAGCCACTTGTACATATCCACGTCGAAACTCGCACGGGCATTGAAGCGGCGCGAATAGGCGACCCTGATGACACCGGTCTCGTCGTTGTATCCGCCGCCGAGGTAGTAGCGGAACTTGTCGCCGCCGCCGCTCACGCCGATCTGGTAATTCTGCGCGACACCCGTCTTGAAGGTGTAGTCAAACCAGTCGGTCTGGTCTGTCAAGTTCTCGGGGATGTTGATGTTGAACTCCTTGGCATAGTCGCGATACTCCTCAGTGTTGAGCACTTCAAACTTGTTCGTCACCTGCGAGATACCCACATAGCTGGCGAAGTTCACCCGCGGAGCCTGGTTGCGCGCGCCGGACTTGGTCGTGATAAGGACGACGCCGTTGGCGGCACGCGACCCGTAGATGGCCGCGGAGGAGGCATCCTTGAGGATCTGCATCGTCTCGATGTCGTTGGGCGAGAGGTAGGCGATGGCATAGGAGCCTTCACCGACGGGGACGCCGTCGACGACATACAGCGGGTCGTTCGAGGAAGCGATGGAACTGTTGCCGCGGACACGGACGGTCATGCCCGATCCCGGGAGACCGTTGGTCTGCTGGACCTGCACGCCGGCCACCTTGCCCTGGATGAGGCCGGAGGCCTCGCTGACCGGGCGGTGGATGGCGTCATCTGTCGAGACGATCGAGACGGCCGTGGTGAGGTCTTTCTTGCGGACGGAGCCGTAGCCGATGGCTACGACGGCATCCAGTTCAAGGGCTTCTTCCACGACGGTGACATCGATGACGCTGCGCCCGCCCGCCGTCTCGGTCGCCGTGGAATAGCCCAGCGCTTCATACGAAAGGATGGAGGCCGGACTGACGGAGATGCTGTACCGTCCGTCCGCATCGGTGGTCGTACCGTTGGAGGTACCCTGCTCAAGGACGGTAAGCCCGATGACGGGATTGCCCGACGCATCCACGACCCTGCCCGTAACGGTGTGCTTCTGGGCGAATGCCGTCGCGCCCAGAAGCAGCAGGAGGAAGACAAGTATCTTCTTCATGAATGATTATTCTGCATAGAAGGTAATGTTGGCAGCAGTGGCGTTGGTCGCCTTTGCGGTCGCTTGTCCCACGTACGGGAAATAGTTTTCCGATGTCAGCGTGACAAGATTATCTGCGCTTGTGCCGATCTTGCCGCTTACCGAGCAGTTCGTGAAAGTCGCGGCGAAGTTACAATAGCCGAAGAGAACGCCGTTGTAGGTCTGGTTTCCGGAGACATTGACACTCTTGCCGATGATGGTGGCTCCGTGGCTTCCGGTGTTCTTGAGCTGGACGGTGGCATCATTCACCAGGCACACGACGCCGGCTACCGAGACGGAGTAAGGAGCGATCAGGTCGCCCGTGTTGATACAGCTGTCCAGAATGGATCCCGCTCCGGCTATACAAGTAATGTTTGCCAGACGGCTGCTGCCGGTGATATTGATCGCGTTGTAAACGTCTCCGTTGTTGGTGCAGTTCGTCAGATGCGTATAACGGTTGGCCGCCGCAACCATTCCGGAAGTCCGGCCGGCATTTGTAAAGATGTCACCGTCATTGATGCACTCCGACAGCGAAACGACCGTCGTGTTGCCGATATTCGTGGTAAATCCGACGATGCCACCCACGTGGACGGCATTGGCGCCGGTCTGGATGTTCGGTCCCGCATCGAAGAGGGAGGTTTCCGACGCGCCGATGGTGCCGGCGTTGTACAGTTTGCTGATGTTGGCAGCCGCACTGGAAGGATGCACTTCGCCGATCAGCGACCCGACGGAGGATCTTCCGTTGGCGCCGTTGGCCAAAGAGGAAGTGGCGAATCCGGACAGGGATGCGTAGTTCTTGACATTGTCAACCGTCGCCCCCAGCACCATTCCGGCGAGCATGCCGAACGCGCCGCCGAACGAGGCGGAGATGGTCATCGAGCACGAAGCATCGAAGGTCAGGTTCTTGACCGTAGCCCCGTCGCCGATGCAGCCGAAGAAGCCGAAGGCCTTGTAGGAGCCGCTGTTGGTGAAGGACATATGGAGGTTCTTGATGCTGTGACCCTGTCCGTCGAAGGTCCCGAGGAACGGATGACCGCTTCCGGTGAGGTTGACATGTGTCCAGGCCGTCATCGTATAATCCCCGATCGGCTCCCAGGCGGTAATGGAGGAGCAGTCGATGTCTGCGGTAAGCTTGGCGACATCGGTGGCTGCGAAGTTCCCGGCGTTGACCTTGGCGGCAAACGCCTGCAGGTCAGCAGCATTGGCGATGAGCGTCTCGTTGCTCTCAGGATAGCCGTCCCATGCTTCGAAATGGATGTTGGTGATCTTGCTTTCGTTGCCCGAGGCGATTCTGCCGATGTAACTCATATAGTTATCCTCCGTAAGCACGGTATATTGATAATCACCGCCATTGTAGGTGCCGTATGCACCGCCGGCGATGATGTCGTCCGCTTTGCTGAGGGCGTTGAAGTTGGCTATGACGGTACCATGATAGGAGGTGATGTCTCCCAGGATCCGGCCGTGGTTGCCGCCGCCCGTTACAGGGACATTGGCATTGTTGACGAGGCACACCAGACCGCCGAGCTGCGTGTTGTTTTGCGTGGCGATGACGTCTCCATAGTTGGAGCAGTCCTTCATCGAAGTGCCGCTGCCCAGGATGACGCAGATACCTGCGATGCGGCCGTTGCTGAAGGTGTTGAGAATATTCCCCCGGTTCACGCACCCCTCGAGGGCCGTACGGGTGTTGCCCGCGGCCAGGATGCCTGCAGTGCGGCCCGTTTCGGCCTCGATGTCGCCATAGTTGGTGCAACCGGTAATCTCGTTGACGACATCAGCCGCACCTGAGTTGCCGAAGCCCGCAATACCCGCTACCTGGAAACTGGTGGCTCCGTTGGCGGTATTGGCTCCCTTGACGGCCTTTACTTTCCCGTAATTCTGCAGTCCGCTCAGGACGGATTTACCTGAAGAGGCGTCGCCATAGACATATCCGACCATGCCGAGGCATGCCCGGGCGGAGGAAGTGTTGTCGGCGAGGTTAATCGGGTAGTAATTGATCACGTTCTCGATGACGGAGCCGAAGGCGACACCGGCCAGGGCGCCGGCATCCATCCTCCCCTGAGGGGTAACGGTAAGCGCTCCGATGTCTCCGCTCTCCTCACCCAGTCTGAGGTTTTTGACCGTCGCGCCATATAGGATGCCGAACAGTCCGTAAGGGGCGTATTCCGCCGGCGATCCCGTCATGTTGAGATTCTGGATGGTGAAGTTGCCTCCGTCAAAGGTGCCCTTGAAGGCCGGTTCCGTCCAAGTGGCCGAAACGGTGCCGCTCTCGGCCGGGGTGAACGTGCCGTTGCCAATCGGCGTCCAGTCTTGGATGTAGCGGCAGTCGAGATTGGATTCGAGTACGGCGTGGACTTTCTGCCAGCGTACATCTCCGCTGTTGACACCGTCATGGAAAAACATGAGGTCATCGGTCGAATAGATTCGGAAAATGTTCTCGTTCTGCACCTTGAGCTGCAGGGTGTACTGCCCGCCGCCGGTCCAGGTCTGGGCCTCCGGGCTGATTGTCCGGAAATAGGTTGCGCCCGGGGTATCGACAAAGACGGTCAGCTCATCGCCGCTCCGGATTTCCACACCCGCCGCCGAGACCATCATATAGGCCTCGAGGATTTTGTTGGACGGGAGCGTCACATCGTCCAGTGCGAGGGTCTGCTCCTTTACGAGGGTGCCTCCCGCATTGGTCGTCGGGAAGATGGCCCGGCTGGCCGAGAGGGTAACGGAAGTCGGATCCTCCGCTCCGGCGGGGAGCTGGAGCCGCAGTTGCACGACGGCATTCTGGATCAGCGTGCCACCTTTGTCGGCCGCCCATTCCGGGTCGAACTTTGGCTCGGCGTATTCGCTCACGCCGACAAGGGCCGCATTGTACTCCAGATGACTTGTGGGGGCAAACCCGAACTGGGTCTGCTGTGTATAAGACCGGGCGTCGAATGCGTCTTTCGTAGCATACTTGCCGGGATAAATGATCGTATAGCTATCTCCGGAAGGGGCGTTTCCTTCAAATTCCGCCTCGTGTGCGGTGAAGCCGCTCTTAATGGTGAATTTCTCCCCGTTGACGGAGATGTTATCAATCATTTCCCAGGACAGGGCCATGGACTGTTTGTCTGCCGCTTCGGTGAAAGCGACTTTCGAGGTGAGTTCATCCGGCATGGAGACGCGGATGGTGACTTTCTCCCCGGAAGAGGTCGTTTCATCGGCGATTTCCTTCGTGCAGGATACCGCCAGCGCCGTAAGGGCGAGAAGGATAAGGGTAAATCTTGTCTTCATACTTCTGTCCTCCTAGTTGTTGTCATCATCCAGTTCCTCACTGGGGTAAATAGGGTTGTCGGGCATGTCCTTCAGCCCGCTGTAGAGCAGATTCCGCTCAAAACTCAGCGCTTTGACGCGCAAAAAAGGTGTTGTATAAAGTTTCATATTACTTGTAGTATTCTTCACCTAAATCGTACAAGGTCGTGGGGACCGGATACGGACCGGCACTGTAGTGGGTCCAGCCGGATGATTTGTATTGCTTACTGTTCACGGTCAGATTGTATCCAGTCGCTCTGTTGCTGTGCGCAGAACAGAAATCAGCGCCGGTCAGGGTCGCCAGATTGGACTTGGTCAGATTGCTGGCGGCTTGAGTCCCGCTGACGGCCGTTTGTTTATTATTGGAGACCAAATAGTAGCAATGTAGAAGATAGCCCAAATATGATCCGACGAAGCCACCCGTATTAGCTGTCGTAGTCGTTACGTGGAAATGTGAATCATCCACCAGAGAGATGCAATTGCGGACACGTACATAACTGTTATTGGTAGTTGACGATGCAGCTACATTCCCGATGAAAGCTCCGGTATATTGAAGAGAAGATGTGATATTTTGATTCAGACCCAGGCAATTGTCTACAACGGTATACTGACCGGTATAATTTGAATTCCTGATAAGTCTTCCGATTACACCTCCTACATTTCCAGATCCGTTTGCTCTGGTGCAGATAACATCGTTTGCAGCGATGCAGTCATATATGTATGGCCGATTGTAAACTGCACTTGTCCCGTTTGCATATACCTGACCGGCGATACCTCCGACATCGTAGATAGAAGAAGTGACAGTGCCTTTTGCAAAACAGGTATTCAGGACACCGTTTTGTATAGACCCGACAATTCCGCCCGTGCAGGGGCTGGTATTGCTCGTTCCGGTGCCGGTTATCGTTGCATCAACCCGACACTTGTTGACAAAAACACATTTGGATGAATTGGAAAGCATTCCGCCTACGATTCCTCCAACATATCCAAAGCCCGTAACATTTCCAGTATTGATGCATTCGGTAATGGTTCCATTGGTGAGGATGCCCGCAATGCCGCCGGTGTGGTTGACTTCCAAGACATTGTTTACAAAAGCCGAGTTGGTACATTCTTTTACCTCTCCTGCACTGTCAAATTTTCCGACAATACCGCCCCTGCCAGTGCCGGAAGCGATTCCGGTAAACTGAATTGTCCCGGAAGTACTGCAATTCAGTATGGAAGGACTGCCGTTGCCGGCCCATCCTACAATCCCTCCCTGATTGTTGGCATCGCTGCCGCTGGCTGCGGTGATAATGGTAAAATCCTTAACGGAACATTCTTTCACTTGAGTGCTTCCAATGATATGTGCGATAAAACCGACCGAGTTACGTCCGGTAACTTGTCCGTCATCCAGAGAGCAACCTTCAATCTTGGTTGCACCAATGCAGCGCCCGGCAAGAACTCCGGCGGTGTTTGTAGCAACGACTTCGGCGCGGGCAATCTGTATATTCTTGAGATTACCTCCTTCTACATATTCAAACAGACCGGCGCTGCCAGCTTCTGTTCCGTTCACTTTGAAATTCTTGAGCTTCCAGCCATCCCCGTCGTAAGTTCCTTGGAATCCCTTAGTACTATATGCACCGATAGCCGGAATTACGGTATTTTCAAAGTCGATATCCGCAGTCTGCTTATAGTTGACCATAAGGCTGCCGAAATATGTGCGGCTGGAGGACGTGAGATACCCGTTGCCAAGATTATTGTCTTCCGCAACAGCGGTAGCGTTTGCCAGAGTGGAGATAGCCTTGAAATCTTCTGCCGTCGAAATCAAGTAGGGATGGCCGGTGGAGCCGTCGCCGCCTGAGAAAAAACCCTTGAGGGACTTTTCAACAGTTATCATCTTGTTTCTGGCAAGGGTCATCGCCCCGTTACGTTTGATGGTCTCATAGGGCTCATAGTCTGACTTTGAATAAATGGCTTTCAAGGTCATCGTGGAGAGCGTTCCGCTTGCAGGCAGGAAGAAATAGAATTCTTTGTATTCTTGATCTGTGAGATGGCCGGTTGTAATGCCTATCTTCAAGCTTGTGGTGCCATCCAGACTGGCAATGCTCGGTATATCACTGGAGTCCCAAACCACCTCGCTGCTGCCGGTAATATTGGCTCCAGTGACGCTGAGTTCAACATCGGAGATCGTTTCCCCATCAGCGTGAGTGCTATTGAAGCGCACGCGGAGAATAGATCCGAGATTCTTGAACTGGGCAATGCGCTCGCTGGAGATGAGGGCCGCCATCGGGGTCTTGTCGCCGAGATCTTCCGCGCTGCCGGCAGTAACGGCTTCCGGCATCGTGAAGGTGACGTCCGTTCCGTCTGCGGAAAACTCACCAAAAGGATAGTAGGCCTTGGCATTCCCTGCGGGAACGGCCTGGTCTGTGGATTCGGGTTCAAAAACCTCATCCGTGGCGTTGTAGATATATTTCCCCGATTTGTTCGCGGTAACGACAAGCACGGCATCGCCGTCTTCGAAGGTAAGTGAGCCTTCAACAACATCGACGCTTACCTTGGGCACAATCTCCTCCATGGAGGCGCTGAAGCCCGTGAGATAGACTTCCGGATCGAGATCCTGAATGCCCGGTCCGGCGGGAGAGGTTTGCTCTTCCGTGTCGTTTGCGGGCTGCTGCACGGGGGCGTCTCCGGTCTCTTTCTGACAGGAGAACAATACGGCTGCCGCTGCGAGCAGCCAGAAATATTTCATTGTTTTTTTCATCATCCTTACCCCCAGTTTTCGCTGTCATCTATAGGTTCCATTCCCTCGATGGGAGGGTCGTTATTCGTAAAAGTGCTTCCGTTCAGGAAGTCTTCGTCAAGTGAAAGGTCAATCACTTGAAAGCAAGGGAAGGAGTAGGGCTCCTCCCCCTGCTTGTAAGTGTGTGTCAGTCGATTCATTCGGCAAAGGTGATGTTTTCTGCGGTGGCGGTTGCGCAGTTGGCGTTGGCGGCACCGACGTATGCGAAGTAGTTTTCGGCCGTCAGCGTCAGGAGGTTGGCTTCAGTCTTGCCGACCTTTCCGCTCACCGAACAGCCGGAGAATTCGGCGTCGCCTTGCGCGTTGGATCCGATGCTGCCGTAAAGGGCTCCTGCGTAGGTCACCTTGCCGGCTTCTGTGTCGATGCCGGTACAGACAATCGTCGCACCCAGACTCTTGCAGCCGGTGATTTTGATCTTGGCGGCATTGAGAAGACAGATCACGCCCGCAGCGGAAGCGCACGCAGGTGCGATCAGGTCGCCCTTGTTGACGCAATTTTCAAGGACGACGCCTTCTCCGGCGATGCATGTAATGTTGCCCGGACGGAAATTGCCGCTGCCTGAATAACGCACGTCACCGTTGTTTTCCGCACCCTTGAGGATGGTATATCGGTTGGCGGAGGAGACGATGCCGGAAACGCGGCCGGAGTTGGTATAGATGTCGGCGTCGTTCTTCAGGTTCTGCAGGGTCTGCGTCTTCGTATTGTTGTTGTTGGAAGAGAAGCCGACCACGCCGCCGAGCATGAAGCCGTTGGCACCGTTGCCGCCGTTGCCGCCCCGGG
>OCVV011220659.1_pt1 | contig 18630 bp, 26 predicted proteins | sample 1539721 | NCBI WGS metagenome assembly OCVV01 (sample SAMN02144230, study PRJEB22623) | gut metagenome | biome: sheep rumen | host: Ovis aries | place: New Zealand | reverse complement strand
AATTATGTGATGATGTAGTAGGCACCATTTGCCTGTCCAAATTTTTGGACACCCAGGTACTTGTGCCAGTATCCTCATCGGTCCTGTCCAGGTTCTGCATCCAGCTCTGTCCTGACCTCTGTCCACGGCCTATGGTGTACCAGTTTCACTCAACTACTTTACAATCATATTTCGGTGTGATAGTATTTAGGTGTATCCCAGGTAGGTGTCCTGAGGATATGCCAAATAATATAAGGAGGAAAATAAAATGGCATTGAAAAACAACAACACTACTAAGTCTGATCAGTCTAAGAAGGAATGGAAGAGGATCCTGGTTCCGATGTCCAAGCTGTCATTCATCTACACAGGTGACAATGGCAGAACATCATTCAGCTTTGCCCTGGCAGAACATGATGACATCACGTTCATGGTATCGGCCAAGCTTGTTAAGGTCACACCGGATCACACAGCGTTCTCTGTAGCATTGCCTGTTCCGGAGAATGGAGAAGAGATCAGGCTGTCTCAATCCATTGCCCCAGCACAGAAGGATGGCAAGTGGGAACGCAAGGAGCTCTCAGCAGAAAAGATTGAGGACCTTGGATATCCGTTTGAAGCCTAAGATTAAGGGAGGTCCAAAAACCTCCCTTTCTTATTCGGTATAATATCCTTACAGGAGGTTACATATAATGGCTAAGAAACAAACAAAATACGATATAGCTTTACAGGAATATGGTGAGGCCCTTACCAGGGCAGAGGCAAAATTCAAGAGGCAGTTAAGAAAGGATCCTGACATAACACCGGAAGTGTTTGGTCTGAGTTCATCCATGTTTGATGTACTGAAGCCTGACACCAAAAGAGGAAGGCCAAGCATCAGGCAGGTCAGGGAAAAGACAGCACAGCTTACAGAGTTTACGGATCGTAAATACGGATTGAAGAAGATCGGTACAACGATTGCAGGCGGTGAGGAAAGGCCTGTCTATATGTCAAAGCAGGACTACAAGAAGGCCATTGCTCAGGTAAATGCTCAAAACAAGTTCAGGACAACGCTTTCAAGGGCTATTGAAAAGGCAGGCGGTTATACCTATGCCAGACTGACCAAATCAGGCATTGTAAGGGAGAAAAGCAACATGTACAATGCAACGATATCCAAAAGCAATGACTTCATTCCGGTTCGTATCAACATAGGTGGAGGCAAGACTATTGGCTACAAAGGTGAGAACCTGTCCAGGGAGATCAACCTGTCAGCTCTGAATTTCAAGGAGAAGTACGGATCCTATGGAGGTAAGGCTACATCTGTCAGTGATACCAGGATACAGAATCTGATGGACAACTGGCTGAAAGGTGTAGAAAATTCCATATCAAAGCATTTTGCAAGTCAGGTCAGGTCCATCCTGAGGGAGTTAAATGTAGATGCCATTGACTTTCTTGGCCTGTTCCATCTTTCATCGGCATTTGACTTTGACTTCATTTATGATGAGGTTCTGACCATCAAAAATAAGAGGGAAGAGATCAAGTCAGAGGTAGAAGCCTTCAGGAAGGACAAGAAAAGGTATCAGGCATTCAGGAAGGAAATGGAAAAGCTTGAGTAATGAAAAGGAAATACACGGCCGATTTTGAAACAACAGTAGATGTCAATGACTGCAGGGTATGGGCCTGGTCCATCTGCAACATTGATGATGTAAACGATATCTATTATGGGACCGATATATCAGGGTTCCTAAGCAAGTGCAATGAGCTTGCCAATTGCGATATGTACTTTCACAATCTGCGTTTTGATTCCCAGTTCATCATCTGGTATCTGCTGAAGTCAGGCTACAAATTTGTGAAGAAAGAGGATACATGCTCAATGTCCTTCAATACGCTTATCAATGGGGATAACCAGATATATGAGATGGAAATATGCTTCAAGGCCTATAAGATGGGCAAGAGGGCCTACTATCGCAAGGTGGTGATCTATGATTCTCTGAAGAAGCTTCCCTTTACAGTAAAGAAGATTGCCAAGGACTTTCAGCTTCCGGTTCAGAAGCTGACAATGGACTACATGGCACCAAGAGAAAGAGGGCATCAGTTCACTCCTGAAGAAAAGGAATATCTGAAGAACGATGTTGAGATCATGGCAAGGGCCCTGAATATTCAGTTTCAGCAGGGACTTACGAAAATGACCATCGGTGCCGATGCCCTGTCAAACTACAAGAGCATCATTGGGAAGGATCAGTTCAGCAAGTGGTTCCCGGTGATAGATCCTGAAACAGACAGACTGCTCAGGAGGGCATACAGAGGCGGATGGACCTATGTCAATCCAAAGTTTCAGAACAGGGATATAGGTGCAGGCAAGGTCTATGATGTCAACAGTCTTTATCCATGGGCCATGCGGTACAATGTCTATCCTGTAGGAGCACCATTGTACTTTGATGGAAAGTATAAGGAGGATCTGAGAAGGCCTCTGTACATTCAGAAATTTACCTGTCAGTTCAGACTGAAGAAAGGATATCTGCCATGCGTGCAGATCAAAAATTCACTTTTCTACAATGGAAATGAGTACCTTGTGGAGTCAGATGGCCTTGTGGATCTTACCATGTGCAATGTAGACCTTGAGCTGTTCTTTGATCATTACGATGTCTGGGATATCCAATGGCTTGGCTATTGGTCCTTCCAGGCAAAGGAAGGCATTTTCAATGACTACATTGATACCTGGTACAAGGTAAAGGAGAAATCTACAGGTGCTGTCAGACAGCTTGCCAAACTGATGCTCAACAATCTGTATGGCAAGTTTGCTACATCTCCGGAGATCATTGAAAAGATGCCTGTCATGGAAGATGGAGTCATAAAGTACAAGGTGGAAAGAAAGTATATAAAAGATGCTGTCTATGTTCCTGTGGGAATCTTCTGTACGGCCTATGCAAGAAACAAAACGATCAGGACAGCACAGATGGAGTATGACAGATTCATCTATGCTGATACAGATTCAGTGCACCTGGAGGGAGATTTTGAGCCTCAGGAGATGTCCTCTGTCATAGATGACTACAAGCTTGGATACTGGAAGAATGAATCCAACTTTGTAAGAGGCAGATTCCTGAAGGCCAAGGCCTATGTGGAAGAAGAGCTGACAACAAAGGAGAAGTATGAGGCAAACCTGAAAGAGAAAGAGCCTGATGCTCTGATTTATGAAAGGGATGGCCAGTATTATCATCTGAACGTAAAATGTGCAGGAATGAACGATGCCATAAAGCAGAAGGTCACCTATGACAATTTCAAGGCAGGCTTCTCGGAGGATGGCAAGCTTGTGCCTAAGAATGTTGAAGGCGGTGTGGTCCTGGTAAGCACGGAGTTTACGATCAAGGACTTTGAAATTAACAAAATTGTGGAGTGATGCTATAATCAAATTGTAGGTGTAATGCATCTATCATGTTTAAGGGAGATAAGAACCAAGGTTTGTAACCTCTTGTCTGATCTGTACCTGTGGTGAGGTAGGCATGACTGCATGAACACTTGCACTGATTGATTTGGATAAAGTCACTCCAACAGGGGTGGCTTTTCCATTTTAGAATGATATGGTAGAATGATATTAAGGAGAAACAGAATGAAGAAATACTTTTGCGACAAATGTGGGAAAGAGATGACCCGAGAACAATATGAAAAACCTTATTTCTACATCAGCAAATACAACATCGTGAATGGTGAACACTATTGCAAGGATGTAGTTCTGTGCGAGGAATGTGAAAGCAAGTTTATCAAGTGGCTAGGAGAAAAAGAATGATAGACATTTATGAAAAGATATGTGTGGTGATAGGACAGATCCTTTGTTTTTCAAAAAAGATATCCTGGGCTTCTGCACCGATCTTTGATGCAGAAAATGAATCTGTGGTGTTCATGTTCAGGGATACAAACGGAAATGCCCTGGACATCTCCATTCCGTATTCATCACTGTCAAAAGCTCATGATCATACGCTGGAGACAATGGTGTTTGACATCATGAGGAAACAGGATCTTCTATGAGCGTATGGTTTGATATCAACAGGGTCCTTTCCTACAATGCCATGCTCAACTTTGTTGTTGGATACAGAGGTGTCGGAAAGACATACGGATCCAAACTGTGGGCTGTAAACCATTTTCTTAAAACCGGAAAGAAGTTCATATATCTAAGAAGATTCAAGGAAGAAGTGAATGGGGATGATCTGAAGACATTTTTCACTCAGATCCAGGATGATCCAAAAATGAAGGACCATGAGTTCACTGTAGATGGCAGGCAGTTCTATGTGGATGGAGAACATTGCGGTCAGGCTTCCTATCTGACCATTCAGCAGTCAAAGAAGTCAGTTACCTATGATGACTATGACTTCATCATCTTTGATGAGTTCATCATTGAAAAGGGGTATCAGCATTATCTTCCCAATGAGCCTGCCAAGCTGTACAACTACATGAATACAGTATTCAGGCACAGAGACAACTGCAGGTGCATCTGCCTGGCCAATGCCATAAACTGGGCCAATCCGTATTTCACATTCTTCAAGTTCACACCGATGGATGGAGGATATCAGCTCATTCAGAACGGCACCATTCTTCTGAACATCTATGAGAATGAGGCCTACAAGGACATGGTATCGGAGTCAAGGTTTGGCCAGATGATCAAGGGAACGGCCTATGAGGAAATGGCATTTAAGAACACCTTTGAGGATGTATCGGAGGACTTCATCAAGCCAAGACCTAAAAACGGAGTCCTTCAGTTCAATATTCAGTGGAAGGATAAAACCTATGGGTGCTGGTTCAATCCTGTGGATTTTGAATTTGTGATATCAAACCGGATAAACAACGATGTAAACACCATCTGCTACACCACAAAAGACTACAAGCCAAACATGATGCTGATAACAGACAAGAAGCTCAGGGTAAACAATGAGCTCAAGCGTGCCTTTGTGAACGGATACCTGTTCTATGAAGACATGTATATAAGAAGTGACATGTACGATCTGTTCATGTTGCTGGGAGTAAGATAGAAGGGAGGATTTATGGAATATCAGAAAGAAGGACAGAAGCTTCTGGAACTGATCAACTCAAGAGGAATGAGCATTTACAGCTTTGCCAAGAAATGTCAGTATTCAAACGCAAGGATGTACAAGCTGTGTTCAGGCGAGTATGATGTAGGATCCATCAAGGTTTACAATGCCGTGATCTTTGCAAGGGTCCTGGGCTTTGAAACTGTTGATGCCTTTCTTGAGGCAATTGGAATTGATTTGTTAAAAGATTTACTTTAGAATGGAGGTAAAGATATGCCAAAGACTTTTAAAGACTTGATGTCAGAACTGGCAACTGATACATCAGAGAACGCAAAGTATTCAGCAGATGATATCCAGGATGTGATCAATGAAGTCTCATCCAAGGATGCAAGGATTCAGGAACTGCAACAGGCACTGGAAAAGGCCAATAAGGATCATGAGGATCTGAAATCCAGGATTGTTGAAAAACTGTTTGCTTCAAAAGATGGAAAACCTGATGACAACAATCAGGGAAACGATGATGAAGAGGAAGAAAAGACAGTCACGTTTGATGATCTGATCCTTCCTGACTACCGCAACAGAAACTAAACAAGGAGGAAAACAAAATGCCTGACAACAATTTACAGGGTTTACAGGATGGAACCACATGGCAGGATGTAATGAGGGCTACCTATGCCGATATGTCTGCCGAGTTCCAGAACAGAATTGAGGGCTTATTTGATACTGATGCCGATCTGGCACAGTTTGGCAATGCCCTGATGAACTACAAACCGGGTGCAAACGAGTTCCTGTATTCACTGATCAACCACATCGGCCTGGTCAATGTAAACTACAGAAACTTTGAGTCTCCGCTCAAGATGTTCAAGAAAGGCTGGATGGAGTTTGGAGATACCATTGAAGATGTCTATATTGAGCCGATCAAGGGAATGCTGTATGAAGCAGAAGTTCCTAATGACAATCCGGGTGATGTATGGCAGACCTTCAAGCCTGATCAGGATGTAGTATTCTACAAGATCAACAGAGAATGCGTATATCCTGTTACGCTCAATGAAAGAGTGATCAGAAGAGCCTTCATGTCCTACAGAGAACTGGACAAGTTCATTTCAGGCATCATGAGGCAGTTATACAATGGAGATGAACTTGATGACTTCTCCCTGACAATGAGACTTCTGGAAAACTATTCCGATGTCAATGGACAGAACCTCTACTATCAGGTTCCTGTTTCTGAAGTTACCGATGAAACAACCGCAAAGACTCTGGTCAAGGCTGTCAGATCGGTAGTCAAGGGCTTAAGATTCCCTACCAGAGCATACAATGCCAAGGGCGTCCTTAACTGGGCAAGACCTGAAGATATGTACCTGCTTGTAACACCGGAGATCAATGCAATTCTGGATGTTGATGTACTGGCCAAGGCCTTCAACATGAACAAGACCGAGTTCATGGGCAATGTTGTTGAAGTTCCTGGATTCTCAGGTGACAACATGGCCAATGTACAGGCCCTTCTGATTGATAAGGAATTTATCCAGGACTATGATACCTACAGAGATATCCTTTCTACAGGTGTCAATGCAAGACATCTTACTACCAACTACTACTATCATCACCAGGGCATCATGGCATGTTCTCCGTTCTATCATGCAATTGCTTTTGTTGCTGATACCTTTGCTGATCCGGCCTCCGTAACCATCACAGGTTCTGCATCTGTGACCAAGGGTTCACAGGAAGCTACCACATATACTGCTGTAGTGGCAGGTGCCAATAGCGGTGACAAGGTTCAGTCTCAGGCTGTTGTATGGGAGATCCAGGGTGCACCTCAGTATGCATCCATCAACCAGAACGGTAACCTGGTAGTAGGTTCCAAGTTTGCAGGAGCATCCCTTGTGATCAAGGCAACATCCGTACTGGATGATACTGTCTTTGCTACAAAGACAATCACTGTCGCATAAGGCTGTGTTCTTTCATTTAATACCTTTCGGTAAGAAGGCAGGGTGACCTGCCTTTTTACTTTTGCTATAATGATATTAAGTTATAAGGAGGTCTATAATGGCAACTTTTCAACCTTTAGGGAAAATTGAGCTTATCAGAAATGTTGATATAGACATCTCATATACGCATCAGTATTATTTCAGAAATCTTGATCAGCAGGAGGACTTCTTTGAAAGCAAGGTGTTTCTCACTCTTGAGAATGGCACATATCAGAGGAAGAATATAAATACCATTCAGGTTCCCTACCAGGCTGATGAGATTGCAGACTGCAAGTATCTGAGATGGCAGAACAGGAACTATTCAACAAAATGGTATTATGCATTTGTTACATCCATTGACTACATCAATCCTGGAGTTTCACAGATCAACTATGTTCTTGATGTCTATCAGACCTATCTGTTCAATATGGTATGGAAAGAATCTTTTGTTGAAAGGGAACATACACAGAGATGGACACAGGATGGCCAGGGTAATCAGATCCCTGTAATCAATACGGAACCGGAAGGAATGGAATACGGATCTGAATATCTTGTCCTTGAGGAAAAGGAATTTGAACAGATCCCTGATGTCGGATGGATCGTATTTGGTTCAACCAAGATAGGAAGCTCAGGTGTACGGAATATCGGAAACATGCCTACAGGCATCATCTACACCTTTGTGCCTATCTCAACCAATCAGAAAAGGATCATAACATTCACAAGTGGAGGCAGAACCATCCTGGATGCAGGTGAAGCGTTAAGGCTGTTTGCGACAGATACAACGCTGGTCAATTCCCTGTGTTCTGCTGTGTTCTATCCGTTCCTTCCGATCAGAGGAATCACCTATACGGAAAGCGGAGATACCATTGATCTGTCTTTTGATGCACCGATCACAACTGTAACGCTTACCGGAGGTCTGACTACAGGAAACTATGTATTCCGTTTTACAAGTCTTGTATCAGCTGTAAATGACTTCATCGTTCCTGTGGATCTGAGAGATGATCAGCCGATCTATGGCGGTTTCCCTTCCTATACGGAATCCAAACTGCTGATGTTTCCTTATTCATTTATGGAACTGACTACCAAGAGGGGTGATTCCATGGTAGTCAAGATGGAATACCTGGTAGACCGTGCAACAGGGAATCCTCTTAGAATAGGAGCCTTTGGAACGATATCATCCGTAAATAAGATGGTATATGCCCTGAGGAACTACATGTCCGATATCAATGGATATAACATGATGAACGGCCTTGCGGATTCATCCAATTCCAACCTGCCGATTACTGATGACTATACGGCATCCTACATGCAGGCCAATTCCAATTCACTCAGAGTGGCAGAATCCAATGCAAGGTATTCAGAGCTGACAAATCTGGACAATGCCTACAGGTCCTATGAGACTGCAATGTCAAAGAGATCCGCAGAAGGTGTAAAGGACATTGCAAGTGTGGCTGACAATACCATCACAGGCGGTCTGATGAGCGTTATAGGATCCCTGGTAGGATCAGCAGGAATGATGGTTGGAGGTGCAGGAAGCATCGGTTCAGGTATCGCAGGTGCTGTCGGAGGAATTGCCGATTATATCCAGTCAGGCAAGGAAGCTTCATCTGAATACTGGAACAGATACTATTCAGCTACTACAGATTATGGCAATGCTGTGGCATCTGTCATGGCCAAGAAAAACGATGCCAAACAGATCCCTCCAACATCCAAATCCCTTGGCGGTGACTATCTGTTCAATATGGCCAATAACTGTGACAAGCTGTATCTGATCAGAAAGACCATCTATCCGGAATACGCAAACAAGCTGTCAGAATACTTCAAGCAGTACGGCTACAAGGTCAACCGCCTGGAGGTACCATCGTTCAGGACAAGACAGTCATGGAACTACATCAAGATGACAGAACCTAATGTCTATGGCAATATTCCGATGGATGACCTTATGCAGATCAGAGACATCTTCATCAAAGGTATTACACTTTGGCATGGTGACTACATCGGTGACTATTCCAGAAGCAACAATGAAATTTAGGAGGTAAATAATGGGTAAAAAGACTAAGAGACAGGGCATGTACATGACCAAGCCTTACTACACAAGGCTATGGAAAATGAGACTTTCCGATCTTGCCTGCAACATGTTTCCCTACAAGGGAATGCCTGATGAGATCAACATGAATGCCGTATCCAAGATGGTCATGCTTGGTGGGTATGCTATTTTCTTTAAGGATAAGGACCTTGACAAGTTCTTCTGCCTTGAAGGTGCTTTGACCGGGGTGGATCCCTATGGGTATCCAACCTATGCCAAGCCTATCAGCAAGAACGTATCGGAAGGCATCATCTTTCCTGAATTAAGAGTGGGAGAAGAATGCATAATCATCTATGCCAATAAGGTCAGGAGCTCTGCCAGACCTTATATTGCAGAATATGCAGACAAGCTGGCTGAGCTTGATGTCGCATTGAAGATGAACACCAGGGCCATGAAGCATCCTCTGATGCTCAAGACTACTGAACAGAAGAAGGAATCCATCGCAACGCTTATGGCACAGTATGATGATGATTATTATGTTGTCTTTCCTGATCAGTCACTTCTGGACAACACCTCACTGCAGGTAATGGACTTTAAGGTATCCGCATCGGAGATCCTGAATCTTCAGAAGGAAAAGGAAACTGTGATCAATGAATTTTTCAATGTCTTTGGCATTTCAGGTTCTGTTGAGAAGCGTGAAAGAATGATCAGCGGTGAAATGAATGCCATGATGGAACAGATTGCAGTAGGCAGAGAAATGTGGATGGCACCGCAACGAGATGCCATTGAGCGTATCAATAAAATGTTTGGCCTGAATGTCTCCATTGATGTGCCAAAGTATATGAGTGAGAAGGAAGAGGCTGAGCAGAAGGAGGAAACCAATGAAGAGGAATAATATCATTGTTGGCCAGGGATATACCATTCCTGTCTGTTCCATTGTTGAGCAGATTTGGATGGATGGGCATCCGGATGAAGAATTTGATCAGCTTGAACCGCCTACATGGAAGGAAGGCCTGCAGAGGATAGATGAGCAGATTGCCTATGCAAGACCGGAGATATTCTACTTTGACTATCCTTATTATGGGGATGAATCAGACAAGGAGCATCTGGAAAAGCACATCATTGAATCGTATTACACAAGAGACATCTGCTGTGATTCTATGATGCGGTGGATCATGTACCTCAAGGAAAGAATGCAGGACATCATGCCTAAGTACAAGGCCTTCTATGATGCCCAGATACAGCTGATGGCATCAGACATTCTTGATCCATACCATCTCAAGGAAACAAAGGACCTTGTTTCAAACAAGAGCACGATCAAAACAAACGAGTCTGTCACAAGCGGTTCATCAAAGTCAGATTCCGTGTCGGATTCAAGTTCCATTTCCAATACGGATGGAGTGGACAACACTGTCAGCAAGGATGTGAATAAACAATCCAATACACCGCAGGCCATGGCCTCTGCCGTTGATTCAGGAGATGAGATCCAGCTGTCCTATCTGTCAGCCATGAACACCAACAAGAACACCTCTGAAAATGACTACAACTCAAGCAGTTCATCTTCAGACAATTCAAAGACATTATCCAAGCGTGAAGATGATTCTTCCTATCAGTCTTCCGATACAGGATCCGAGAACAAGGTGGACAAGATCATCCGTGACATCAAGGGTAATCTTTCAAAGATGAACAATGCACAATTGGTAAAAGACTATCAGGATGTTATACTTAATATAGAAAAGATGATAACAGATGAACTGGCAGACCTGTTCTATCTGATGTACTAAAGGAGGTAAATATGGACAGATTTGATCCTTTTGTTAAATATGCGGATGTTTATGGGGATATCATCAACTGGGAAAAGGACCCTATGAACAAGCCACAGAATCAGAACAAATACTTCTTTTCCGATGGCAAGACCTACTATGAGCAGATTTGCAAGATGCTCAGGCTGATGTCTGTTTTCAAGGAAGCCTTCAATCAGATTTATTCCAATGAGGATGAGATATCGGAAGCATGGGAGAACTTTGTAAACAATCTGTCTGCTTCTGTTGTGGAAGGCAGTGAGCCGGATGTCACATTGACATGGACTGATGATTCCGTCAATTTTGAGTTCACGATGGTTCCAGGTGCTCAGGGTGAACAGGGTGTGGGCATTACATCCATTTCCTTCAATTCAGACTATACGATGACTATCACTTTAAGTGATGGAAATACCTATACCTCCATGTCACTTAAAGGTGAGACTGGCCCACAGGGTCCTCAGGGCGAAACAGGAAGCGGTCTGCAGATCCTAGATGTCTATGCTACTCTTGCTGATTTACAGTCAGCACATCCAACAGGACAGCCAGGAGATGCATACCAGGTAGGCAGTGCAGGAAACTATATCCTTTATATCTGGTCCTCTTCTCAGTCAGCATGGGTACAGGCAGGTACGCTTGGAACAGTATCCCCTTCCACATCAGCACCATTGATGGATGGCACAGCTTCTGCAGGTTCACAGAATGTATACTCCAGAGGAGACCATGTGCATCCTTCAGACACTTCCAGAGCTTCAAAAGAAGAAATGGATGCACTGATCAAAACTTCCCAGGCTTTGATTGATCAGAGCTTTACCTACAGAGAAAGTCCTGCCATTCAGGATGGTCTGGCAAGGTTTGATAAGATCAAAGGCAATACGCTTGTATGGAATCAGTTAATACAGAATGGGAACTTTGAAAGCATAACAGGCTATGGACAGGGTGGTGGTCGGTCTTCTTTAGCTGTTTCCAATAACATAGGCACAGCTACTTTAATTAACACATTGTCTACCACATATCAAAATTATGGAACTGTAAAACTAGTCCAAGGGCATAAAATATTAGTACATTATGAATTTAAAGTACCTAGAATAACATCAAGAGTTTTCGCTTGTGAGAACAACAGAACAGGCGCAGAATATATCTTTAGTGATTTGAGAAATGTTCCTGCAAATGTATGGCAGACTGTCAATGCTTTACACACAGTAGTTATCGGTGGTGATGAAACGCTTACACTTTGCTATTTTACAACAAGCATGGATGGTTATGAGTTAGGTGACCAGTATCAGTTAAGAAACTTCATGTGCATTGACTTAACTGCTATGTTCGGAGCAGGCAACGAGCCAACATCAGTAGCTGAATTCACCAAGCTTTTCCCATTGCCATATTACTCTTACAATACAGGAGAACTGTTATCATTCAACGGCACAGGAATAAAGACAGTAAGCAAAAACCAATTCGATACACAAGTAGCCACAACATCATATCAAGGATTAACTCTTACAAAAACACAAGGAACGATTAGAGCCGTATATAGTGGCGGTTCTCAATATGCCGGATTCAACTTTTATGGCAGTCCTGTCTTCACAGATACATTCCTAAAAGGTAAATACAGATTGTCCTTTGATGTAAAAGGTTTAGATACACAATGGACAGTAGGTTTAAGACAAGGTGCATCTTTCCTCAGTGGTGGACAAGCACTTGCTATTTCCAATGATGGACATTATTCGTTTACCATTGATGCCGAAGCCAATCCAAACTGCTATTTATCCTTTGCAAGAACAGGCAACAAGACTACTGCTTATGATGTCACATTCTCTAATATTCAGTTAGAGTTAGGAACAACAGAAACCTCTTATACTCCATTTGAAGAGAAAACGATAAGCCTTCCTATATCAACATACTTTCCTACAGGAATGAAGAGTGCCGGAAGTGTGTATGATGAATTAACAGAGAGTAAGGCTATTACTAGAATAGGTGCAGTAGATTTGGGAACGCTGGACTGGTCAAGTTCAAGCACTGCCGTTAGTGGCAAAAGCAGATGGAATGCAACTGTAAACGGCATTAAACTTGCCGAGGCACAATCTTCAACGGCAAACATCTTAACGAATAAGTATAAAGCGTTCACATGGAATAACTCTTTTAATGCAAATGTAGGAGATGGCATTGCCGTATCTTCAACCGCAGAAAGACTCTCTATTTATGATGAGAGTCTAGCAACATCAACGGCAGAATCTGTTAAATCAAGTTTAAGCGGAGTCTATCTCTATTATGAATTGGCTACTGAAACAGAAACTTCCATTGATCCTGACCTGATCTTCAAGTCATATCTGGATGGCACAGAACAGTTATTTCCTGTAAATGGATCTGTTCCTTTAACAAGCCCTATCCTTGCCGATATATCCTATCTGAGCATTGATGATGCAATGGAATATATCATTGATAAGCTTGCCAATGTTCCTCAGAACACACAGCAGATACTGGAATCCCTGGAGGATGATGTTGCTGATCTTCAGACAGATGTTGGTGCTTTACAGCCTGCTGTATCTACCCTGCAGACTTCTGTTGGAAACATCAACACCAATATTGGCCAGTTATCCTCTACTGTAGCAGGCCATACGGCTTCCATTTCTGATATGCAGTCAGATATCACTGATCTTAATACAGGCCTGAGTAATCTTGAAGATACAGTAACAGGCAATACTTCAAGGATCGGAACGCTTGAAACCGGACTGTCTACTACCAATGGGAATGTACAGAATCTTGAAACATCCGTTTCAGACCTTGATGATACAGTAACTGCACAGGGCACAACAGTTACGGCCCTTGACAGCATTATTTCTGATATTTCAAACAATCCTGTTGTTAGTGCTCTTGGCAGTCATGAATTAGGATTTGTTGCAGCCTATGTTGAAGCAACACTTGCGGCCAATGCAGGAACAAGGGTAACCATTCCTAAACCTGTCATTTTCCCTAACAACTATACACCTCTGTTTATTGTCGGTATGAGTACAGGATCTTCTGATGTTTCAATATGTGAAATTCCACCTACCTTTGGAAGCAGGGATTCTGTATCCTGCAGGGTGTGGAATCATGGAAGTCAGCAGACTGTTCAAGTAACTGTATACATTCTGTGCATGAGACAGAGACAGTCACAGTAAGGAGGATATTATGAAAAACAATACGTATGATCTTCTGAAACGATGGGTATTACCTGTTCTGACAGGACTGGCAACACTGGTCCTGACTGTAGGTGAGGCCTGGAACATTCCCAACTACAAGGCTATTTCCATTACCTTTGGAGCATGTGCCACCTTCCTGGCATATGTGCTGAATGAGGCATCAAAGAACTACATGAAGGATAAGACCATTATCACGATTGCGGATCCTGATGATTCCCACATCGGAGGCTAACATGCTTCAATGGATTCAGGCCCTGTCTCCCCTGTTCAGTGCTCTTATAGGTGTAGTCAGCTATGCAACGCTGACCAACTACCGATTGGATCTTCTGGACAAGCAGGTATCGGAGATATCAACCTTGAGGGCAGATGTAAACCAATTGGATAAAAGGGTAACCATTCTGGAGAACAATTCTCATGAGTAATCTTGATTTTAAGATCGTAATGCGAGCAGGAATCCCTGTTCCGGTTCTGATTGAGAAAAGGAAGGAAGAACCTAAGAAGGAAAAGAAGAAAGGAAGGAAAAAGAAATGATGAATTTTACCTTTAAACTTGCTGACAGCAAGGGAGATGAGATCAAGCCTCCGATCTTTGTACAGGTGAAGGCAGAAGATTTGGCATCAGCCAAGACAAAAGTAGATCAGCTCATGGCACCTACCTATGGCTATGGTACTCTTGTCTCAGCACAGGAAATACCGGAGCTGGAAAGTGAATAGCATTTATCTGACCTGCAGGATGAACATGAGAAGGACACCTTCTCTGAAAGGGGAAGTCATTGAGGTCAAGGAAAGAAATCAGATCATTCCGGTCCTTGACATGACAGAGGAAATTGATGGCTATGTCTGGTTCCATGTTCCCGGAGGATACATTGCCAACGTTGAAGAGGTATTCCTTCATGCTGAAAGATATGAGACAGGAGACAATGAAAAGATCAGAAGCTTCATATCGGATGTGCTGGACAGTTCCCTGAAGGCTACATCACAGACAGTCAATGAAATAAAGAAAGCCTTGGACAAGTTCTGAGGCTTCTTTTAAAGGAGGAATAGTATGGCATTTACACCACGATATACACAGCCTACAGCATCCGGATATTACGGATCCTGGAATACATACAACCGCTTTGGATGGCTGTTTGCAGACAACGATTATGGAGGAAACTGTACAGGCTATGCCTATGGCAGAACATCTGAAATAGCAGGCAGAAATATCCATGATGATTTTTATATTACACAGTCACCCGGAAACGGAAAAGACTGGATTTACAACTCATGGCCTGAATACACACATACATCAGGAGCAATTGATATACACCTTGGAGACATCCTTGTATGGGGAGGCGGTACCTATGGCCATGTTGAAGTAGTAGAAGCTATAAATGGAAATAAACTTACTGTTTCCTATTCAGTTTATGGAGAAACATACGGATCTTCAAGAGAATTTGGCATAAGGACAGTAGACTATCCTTCATGGGGATCCTATATGGGAGTCTGGACAGATAATGATGGCAATGATCATAACTATACAAACACCTTCATAGGATATATACATAATAAATACCTGGATGAACCAGGACCTGGACCTGAACCGGAAGAACCAACGATCTATATTTCGCCTGCTTCCTATACAAAGACAATGGGAGCAGAAGAAGATTATGTTGACTTCCCTTTCACGATCACGATTGAAGGGATCCCTGTTGGTGAATCCGCATCCGGAGGGAATACCTATCCTGGCCTTGAACGAGTAGCAAACACAGGATGGTCCTACAGTTCCTATGTAGTGGATGGAGTGATCTATCAGAGGGCAACCAAGTCACAGACACTAAGGTATAGAAGGGAATCAGATGGGGAATACAGTGTAACAAAACACATGTATTTCAATATGACATTCTCCAATGGATCCATCAGTTCCGATACAAGAATGGTGATCAATGTAGAAAAGAAAAAGCCTAAGGGAGTTCTCTTCCTGGAATGGGATGGGGCAACTGTCATGATCTTGTGATATAATATGGGTATATTCATTTAGAGCCTCCTAGGATCAAAAGAAAAGGTCACTGCTGTGGCCTTTTCTAATACTTCCACCAGGATATGACTTTCACTTTCTTTGAGAATCTGCAACGATTGAGAAATCTTCTGAAGTCTTCATAAAATTCAAATTCCTTCTCAAACACCCGGTCCGTAAGCAGATTCAGGCATCTAATCTGGTACATCTGACTTAATGCGGATATCCATTTCAACAACTTCATGGTGAGGATCCAGATATCCTGTCCTGTACAGTACATCAACAGTTTCCTTCATGGCACTCTGAATGACAGATATGATCTTCTTATTCCTTCTGCCCTTCATGTCCGTTTCAACAATCATTGATTTTGTTTCCATTTCCCTTCCCTTCTGTATCCAAGGCTGTTGAGCCATGTTTCCATCTCTGCTTCATTGATGTCTACATCTTCATCAACAAGATTATTCCTTCTGAATAACTTTATGACCTGATCCATTTTCATCTTTCCCGTTTCCCAGTTCAAGAACAGCAGTTTATCAAACCTGGCTGATTCCTGTTTTGATGATAAGAGCCTTCTAATTTCCATATTCCTCCTAAATGACCTGATTCACAGGTGTAAGTTCAATCTGTGTCTGCTGTTGCAGATAATAATTTGACATATTTTCCGAGAGGGCTTCACCTCCGCAATAGTAGTCAATTACATCTCCATTCCTGTCTACAGCAATTTTGTATTCTCTGCCTCCGAGAATTACCGATGTGGGTACTTTATTTCTTTTTCCCACAAGATCCAGAAGTTCCTGATATCTCACTTTCTGCCTCCCTTCTTAATTTGAACTGCAAGTCTGCTACACTGCACAGAATGATCTGCATTCCCATTTTCCTTTCAAGCATCCGCATATAGTTATCTCTGTTGGTGGAATGCTCTAATTCCAGGATCTGGTTTTTGATCATGGCTTTTACTTCATCAAGCAGTATGATCTTTGTGTTCACTTCCTTTTCCAAAATACATTTACCTCCTGTTTCTTTTTGAATTGTGGGTGGAAAATTCCATTTAAGGCATCCTGATTCAGAAATGCCCTTCTATTTCAATTGTATCATCTGATCCTTAAAACATCCCTTCCTTTCTCAGCCTGCAGGCCTGTCTGACTTTTTAAAATTTGAATTTCTCCCAGGCAGTGTGCCAAAAAGTGACCACAGACCCAGGTGTGCCAAAGTAGTTGAATGTTCAACTATCACTCTATGGTTGACTCTGCCAAATGGTTGAATGGTCAACTATCACTCTGTGATTGAGTCTGCTATTTGGTTGAACTTTCAACTATTTCCCTACCTGTCCTGATCACCTCCAGAAAAGCCACATAAAGAAGCACAGCAGGACCGCAACCAGGCACAGCAGGCCCCAATATATAATGATGCTTTTATATATGGCCTGCCGTCTGTTTTCCTGTCTCCGGGCCTCTTCTCTGGCCTCTGTGCGGTCTTTCTGCATGGCCTCATACTCTGTTATAGCGTTGTGAAACATGGCCATAATAAGGCCTGTCCGGTCATATGTGCCCCTTGGCATCTTTAAAAGCTTACAGTGATAATACATCAATTCATAATCGCTCAGGGCTTCTATATTTCGTTTAATAGCGTTGTACTGCCTGGCCTGTATAAGCTCATCAACCGGAGCCCCTAAGCCATGCATGTAAAGCAATGTTTTATAGTCTGGTGTTTTCATTCTGTTATCTCCTGGCCTTCAGTAATTCTTTCATACAGCTCAGATAATGCGACATCAATATTATCATCATTATCACATTCAATCCGATATGATGATAAAAGCACGTGTTAGTGGCTGTCCCTGCATCCAAATAAAAGCCGTTTTCAGTGGCATATTTTACCACATGAAAATAATCTCCGTTTTCTAATTCAATAATACCAATGTACTCATAATCGTCTCTATATTCCATTTATTTTACCTCCGGGTGACTTTTGCACCCTTGAGGTCTTCAGGATCCTACGCCCTGCAGGCCTCAAGGCTGAAACTGTCAGCCTGTGCTTTAATCCATAAAATATATATCATCATAGCCCATCTCATCCAGGGCCTCACTTATGGCCTGGTTTAAGAGATAGCATCTAATAGTTACATCACAGGCCTCAGGGCCTTTTTCCATCAGATATTCAGGACCGCATCCGAACTCCTGGAGGGCTTCTCCTAATAAATCCAGGTTATGACATAAGTTTTCTTCTGCCTCGTATGTGCTGAAGGTATAAGAACCGGAAGCGTTGCCTGTCACGCTGTCTTCTGCCCATAATGTATCCTGGAGATACTCTTCTAAATCATAACGGCATCCATAAGCTTTAATGCTTTCTTCTGTCATGTTATCCATGATCCATTCTTTTACATCTGCCTTTACGTTCATTTCATAGTTATAAGTCATGTTTTCACCTTTTGGCCTGGCTGATCCTGCAGGCCTACCTTTCTTTACCTATATACTATCATACTATAGTATGATATTCAATACTTTTGCATCAACTTATTAAATTTATCACTCTATAGTTGAGAGTGCTAACTCCTGGCCTGCTATCTGCTGATGATCACCAGAAAGCACAGGCCCACAGTATCACCAGAGGCCCGGCACCCTATAGTCTGTCAGGCAGTGCCCTGCACCGGTGCCTAGTGGGTGGGAAATTTTTTCCCTATAACATCATCACATAATT
>OCVV012842842.1_pt1 | contig 18631 bp, 16 predicted proteins | sample 1539721 | NCBI WGS metagenome assembly OCVV01 (sample SAMN02144230, study PRJEB22623) | gut metagenome | biome: sheep rumen | host: Ovis aries | place: New Zealand | reverse complement strand
ACACCTCAAGTATGCCTGCGTCCTCCGCCTTGCTCTGCGAAATTTCTCGCTAACAAATTTGTTAAAGCGTTTAATGGATACTTAGTATAATACCGTTTTAATCGGTTAATTCATCCGTTCGATCATTGTTATATTTTCATACGCGTTCTATTGTATCACAAAACAATGTATTTTGAAAGACCTTTTCATGATTTTATTACAGAATGTTTCACGTGAAACAAATGCCAACAGCCGCACGCTTTCGCGCACGGCTGTCGGCAAGGGGTTCAGATAAGGAAATGGGTATGAGTGGATAGATTGTTGATTCTTATTCAAACGTCCTCTGACAGGATTATCATGGCTTACCGCTATGATGAAGGAGTTTGAACGAAATGCAAAACCTATCGGGAAAGAAATGTATATCAAGGCTTTCGCCGAGATATCAATATAGTATGATGATTGGCTCCGCTGATCAGGTCACCATCAGCTGACCGCTTTCGGAATCTTGACGGTGTATTCAATGTAGTCGTCGGTTTCGTTACGTCGGGAGATCGCGTTGATCCCCGACAGGCGCATGGTATCGACCGCCTTGTTGATGGTATTGACGAAGATCCGCAGATCCTTGATCGCCATTTTGCGCTCGGGCTTATGCTCGGGCTCCTCCTCGGGCTTTTTTATCAATATCTGATTGACGAGCTCCTCCGCCTGAGTCACGCTCAGCCCTTCGGCAATGATACGGCTGAGCACCTCGCGGCGCAACGCTTCGTTATGGATCCGCAGGAGGGTTCGCGCATGGCGTTCCGAGAGATGCGCCGTCATGATCCATTCCTGCTCCTCAAAGCCGAGGCGCAGCAAACGCAGCTTGTTGGCGATGGTACTCTGCTTTTTGCCGAGCTTGATCGCCGCTTGCTCCTGCGTCAACCCGTATTTGCGGATCAGCCGCGCAATCCCGCGGGCTTCCTCAAACATATTCAGGTCGGTTCTCTGTAAATTCTCGATCAACGCCAAGAGCGCGCTGTCTTTGTCGTTGCATTTATGGATGACGCACGGCACCTTGTTGAGCCCTGCCATCACGGCAGCTCTGAGCCGTCGCTCGCCTGCGATCAGCTCGAATTCGGTGCTGTTGATTCGCCGCACCACCAAGGGCTGCAAGATTCCATTCTCAACGATCGATCGGGACAGGCTCTTGAGCTCATTCTCGTCAAAGTTTCGTCGCGGCTGGGTACGGTTGGGTCTGATCTGGATCGTTGCAATATTCAGCACCTTATTATCTCTGCCTATTTGCAGATTCACCGTACTCACCTCACCTCCGAACGATTCCCTCAGGGCTTGTCCTGACAGGTATTATCATATCAAACAATCAGTAAATAACTTGTCGGATTCTGAGCGATTATTTTACAATCTTTTGTCGAGATAGAAAAGAAAATGTCATCCCGCAAAACAGGATGACATCATTCTATAATGGTTTATTTTTGATTTGCTTGCTTTTTCTGGGATAGTTCTTCGGCGTCGGCGCGATTTTCTCGATCTCGATGATACTGCGCTCGCCCGCGCTGCCGAGGATAAAATCATGCTTTGCGATCAATTTGCCGCCGAGCTGTGTAATTGCATTCTGCGCGTCTGCAAGCTCTTGCTCCGCGTCCTTGCCCTTCATGGCGACGAACCGACCGCCGACCTTGACATAAGGCATATCGTATTCGCACAGCGTATTCATCGACGCGACCGCACGCGATACGGCGATATCAAAGCTGTCGCGCAGCTCCGTCCGTGAGCCATCCTCGGCACGGCTGTGGATCAGCTCCACATCCTCGAGCTCCAACGCCTGACAGACAGTGTCCAAAAAGGTCAAGCGCTTTTGCAAACTATCAAGCAGTGTCAAACGGATATCGAGGCGGGCGATCTTCAGCACCAGTCCGGGAAATCCCGCACCCGTCCCCACATCGATGACACTCGTGTCTTTTTTTATCTTACTATAACGTAACAGCATCAGGCTGTCGGTAAAATGCTTCAAAGCCACATCCTCGGGCGCGGTCAACGCGGTCAGATTGATTTTATCATTCCATTCTATCAGTAGCTCGTGATACGTACATAGCCTGTCAACCGCAAGATCATCCAACTCGATCTCAAACTCAGCAAGCGTATGCAAAAGAATCTGCCTGAAATCATTCATTATTTTGCCTGCCTTTCTGCTTGACGAGGTAGATCATCAGCACGTTGATATCCGCGGGGGATACGCCGCTGATACGGCTTGCCTGTCCGATATTCAACGGATGGATTGCGCTGAGCTTTTCCTGCGCTTCCAGCCGCAGACCCGTAATGCTCCGATAATCGATATCATCGGGGAGGCGCTTGTTCTCCAGCTTGCGCATATTCTCCACCGCGGCAAGCTGTTTTTTGATGTAGCCCTCGTACTTGATGGCGATCTCCACCTGCTCAAATACAGCGGGGTCGAGATCGGGTCGATCGGGGTCGATCGGCGCGAGCACCTCGTAATTCAGCTCAGGGCGTTTGAGCAATTCAATCAGACGAATGCCCGTTTTCACATCGGATGTTTCACGTGAAACAAGTATCTCGGACAAAACGGGGGAGGGAGCGATCACGGTCTTTGCGACGCGCTTCATCTCCTCTTTGATCCATTCCTGTTTGTGTAAAAAGCGCTGATAGCGTTCCTCACTGATCAATCCCAGCTTGTAACCGATGGGAGTCAAACGTTCGTCGGCATTATCCTGCCGCAGAATCAAGCGGTATTCACTGCGGCTGGTCATCATGCGATACGGCTCATTCGCGCCCTTGGTCACGAGATCATCGATCAGCGTACCGATATAAGAGGAGGCACGGTCGAGGATCAGCGGCTCCTTTCCCTGCACCTTCAACGCGGCATTCACACCCGCAACAAAGCCCTGCGCCGCCGCTTCTTCATATCCCGAGGAGCCGTTGAACTGTCCCGCTCCGTATAAGCCGGGGAACTCTTTGAATTCCAAGGTCGCCAGCATATCGGTCGGGTCGATACAATCATACTCGATCGCGTAGGCGGGGCGCATGATTATCGCGTTCTCCAAGCCGGGGATCGTATGATAAAAGGCGATCTGCACCTCCTCGGGCAGAGATGAGCTCATACCCTGCAAATACATTTCCTCCGTATCCTCACCGCAGGGCTCGATAAAGAGCTGGTGACGCTTTTTATCCGCAAAGCGGACGATCTTATCCTCCAAGCTCGGACAATAACGCGGCCCCACACCCTCGATCTTGCCGCCGTAAAGCGGACTGCGATGGATATTATCTAATATGATCTTCTTTGTGTTTTCATTTGTCCAGCTGACATGACATTCGACCTTGTTCTGCAGGGGAGTGAGGGTGTCATAAGAAAAAGGTACAGTCGGTTCATCACCCTTTTGCACTTCCAGATCAGAGAAATCGATCGAGCTGCGTTTCACGCGCGCGGGGGTACCCGTCTTGAAACGTCTGGTTTTAATGCCGAGCTTGCGTAAGCTCTCGCCCAAAAACGCCGCGGGGAAAATGCCGTCGGGGCCGCTCTCGTAGCTGACCTCACCGACATAGATTCGCCCGCCGAGATAGGTACCCGTCGCAATGACGACCGCTTTCACCCGAAAAATACCGAGCATCCGCGTCGTCAAAAGCCAGTTTCCGTTATCGTCCTGCGCAATATCGGTGATCTCCGCCTGCCGCAGATCGAGATTCTCCTGCAATTCGAGCTTATGCTTCATCACAGCGGAATATTTGCGGCGGTCGATCTGGGCGCGCAGTGAGTGAACGGCGGGGCCTTTACCGCGGTTGAGCATACGACTTTGTAAGGTACACTCATCCGCCGTGCGACCCATCTCGCCGCCCAGCGCGTCGATCTCACGCACCAAGTGACCCTTAGCCGTGCCGCCGATCGAGGGGTTACAGGGGCAGTTGCCCACCGCGTCCATATTGATGGTAAAGACCGCCGTGCGGCATCCCAATCGTGCCGCCGCCAAAGCCGCCTCAATGCCCGCGTGACCCGCTCCGATCACAGCTACGTCGTATTCACCTGCAAAATAGGTTGACATATTTTCCTCCGATGAATCAAGGTTCTTTTTCTCAGTTCCTTATTCTCTTAACTATGTGGTTATGTTTCACGTGAAACAATTATTTACCGACACAGAATTGATGGAACACCCTGTCGATGACCTCATCCGAAACGCGTTCACCCGTCAGCTCGCATAAGCTGCCGATCGCTTCTTCGATCAACACCGTGACCGCGTCAAGGGTCATTCCCATATTTAGTGCTTCTGTTGCCTCGGTAACACAACTGATTGATTGTTTTACTAAAGCACGTTGTCTTTCATTGTAAATCAGCGCATCTGCCGCATTGACGTCACCGATCGCGCAGACGTGCTTGATTGCGTCGATCAGATCATTCATACCCTCGCCGTGCTTGGCGGAAATGTTGACAATATTTTGAAAGACAGCTTTGATCTCTTCTTCGTCAAGCTGACGCGGCAAATCGGATTTGTTCAGTATAGCGATTGCGTTCGCATCCCGCACCATGTCGATGATCGTCCTGTCCTCGTCGTCGAGCTCCTTGGAGCTGTCAAACACGCAGAGGATCAGCGCGGCGGTATTCACTCTATCCTTCGCCTTATCGACGCCGATGCTCTCGATCTCATCCTGCGTGGAATGGATGCCCGCTGTATCACTCAGATTGAGGATGATATTATCCAGACTGACGTTCTCCTCCACGATATCTCTGGTCGTACCCGCCACCGAGGTGACGATGCTTTTGTCATAGCCCGCGAGCAGATTCATCAGCGTACTTTTGCCGACATTCGGCTTGCCCGCAATGACGGTATCAATCCCGTCCTTGAGCACCTTACCGTTATCATATTCCTTTAAGATGGTCGCAAGATTGATTTTTGCGATATTTAAAATATCATTCAGCGTTGTATTCTCCACCTCGGGGATATCCTCCTCGGGATAATCCGCCCATGCGTTGAGGTGCGCCGCCTGATCGGTCAAGATGCTTTTGATCTCATTGATGCGGCGGGAGAGGGCGCCCTCTTTCACATTCAGCGCGGCTCTTGCGGACGCCTTTGATCGGGACGATATCAAATCCATCACCGATTCCGCTTCCACCAAATCGAGCTTTCCATTGAGAAACGCGCGCTTGGTAAATTCGCCTGCCTGCGCCGCCTGCGCGCCCGCGTCAAACAGCGCTCTGAGCACCTGCGCCGTAAGATACACGCCGCCGTGACAGGAGAGCTCCACCACATCCTCGCCTGTATAGCTGTGCGGCGCTCTGAACACCGTTGCGATACATTCGTCGATCGGCTCGTGGTCGGCATGCGCCTGTCCGAGAGCGCAGGAATAGCCTTTCATCTCACACAGCCTTTTTCCCGATTTTGATTGAAAAACCCTGTCCGCTATCTTAATCGCGTCGTCGCCCGAAATGCGGATGACGGAGATTCCCGCGCTGGCCTGTGCGGTAGAGATAGCGGCGATTGTGGTATTATTGTTCATACTATCAGATCCTGTTGATACTGTTATAAAGATTCTACCTGTAGAAAAAACGCGGACGGATAATCCGCCCGCGTTAGATGTAACACTATAATGCCACACCCGAACACACTGTAAAACAGTCTGTTCAAGGGCTTCGCAGTGACATTTTTATTTATCGATTCTGCCGTACAGACCGACCTCGCCGCCCTCGTTGAGGGGCTTGCGGTCGGGATTGGGAGCGGGAGCAGCCTTCTTCGGCTTACCGCCTCTTCTGCCGTAGTTCGAACGTCTGCCGCCTCTGCCGCGGTTGTTCTCTCTGCTCTTGCCGTCGGGACCGATCACAACATGACGGTTCATGTTCTCGCCCTCACTCCAGGAGGTAGCGCCGTTGATCTTCTGAACAGCCGTATGGATGATACGGCGCTCATAGGGATTCATCGGCTCCAAGGAGCTCTTGCGGCCGGTTTTTGCCGCCTTGATCGCCAGTCTTCTGCCCAGCGCTTCGAGCGTCTTTTCACGCTTTTCGCGATAATCGCCGGTATTGATAACGACTCTCTTGTAGGAGCTGTCGATACGGTTGGCGACCAGGCAAGCCAGCGACTGGAGCGCGTCGAGGGTATCGCCGCGTCTGCCGATGATGAAGCCGACGTCCTCGCCTTCGATATCGATGGTAATGACGTTATCTTCCTCGGTGGTGGTGACGGTGATATCGTTCAAATCCATATTGGCGATGATATTCTTGATATATTTCTCCGTTGCCTGAGCGACGGACTTTTTGATGGTGACCTTCACCTTTGCGGGGCGGCCGCCGAATAAACCGAGAACCTTCTTGCTCGGTAAATCGATTACGTCAAACTCAACACTGTCGTCATAAGACTCTACGCCGAGTTCCTTACAGGCTGCTTCCTTTGCTTCTTCAACAGTAGCGCCTGTAGCGATAGCTTCTCTTAACAAAATGACACCTTCTTTATGATTTAGGAGAGGATCTGTCACAGCCTATGCTTTGACAAAATCCGTTATTTTTTCTTTTTATTGTTGGATACTTTGTTATTCAGCGCCGGATTTGGACCGGAGATCGGTTGATAATCATACGGCACCTTCGCTTCTTTCTGTTCCAGCAAAGCGACATGCTGTGCTTCTGCCAGCGCGTTCATATGAGCGGCAGAGAAGAACTTGTTGATCAATAATGTCTGGACAAAACCGAAGATCGTGGACCATACCCAGTAGAAGCCGACCGCGCCGGGAACGATATACGAGATATATACCGTCAACAGCGGGAGCAAAAGCAGCATATACTTGGTGCAGCCCTGCTGACCCTGCATGGGATTGCCCTGCATTTTCATGGTCAGAATCTGTGAGCCTAAGGAAGTCACAAGACAGAGGATCGGGATCAGGATGATCGGAGAGGTAAAACCGGTATCCTTCGGGATTGACAGCAGATCAAGACCCAAAAAGTTAAAGCCGCCCGCCAGATTATGGATCTCAGTGATCTCCTTTGCGGGTAAGCCGTGGTTGATCAGCAAATCGACGTTAGAGGGATTGGTAAAGAGTCTTAACGCGTTGATCTCGGAGTAAATATTGTTCTGCGTCGTATATACGCCGGGGATCATATTGATCTGATTGATCGCTTCTGTCGAAAGATGGATTACGTTGGACAGCGGTCTGACTACTGAGTAATAGATACCCAGCATGATAAACATCGGGAAGAGAGAGGTCGCGCAGCCCGACATGGGGGAGACGCCCTCTTTTTCATAGAGCTTCTGGATCTCTTCATTCTGCTTTGCCTTATTGTTGGCATACTTTTCTCTGATTTCCTTCTGCTTTGCCTGTAAGGATGCGTTCGCAGCCATACTCCTCTGCTGCTTGATGGAAGAAGGAAACAGGATCGCTCTGAAGATCAGAGTAAAAATGATGATGGCGACGCCGAAGTTCTGGAACACCCAGAATATCGCCCACAGGACGTAGCCGAAAATGCTACCGATAAAATTAAATACTGTAAACATACAAAAAGCCTTTCCGTTAGCTTGCTGATTAGCTGTTATAGCTTATGCTTTTTTTCGGGGACGGGGTCGTAGCCGCCCTTGGACCACGGATTGCATCGAAGAAATCTCCAAAATCCCATCAGTCCTCCCTTAAAGGCGCCGAAGCGCTCGATCGCTTCATACGCATACTGGGAACAGGTGGGATAGTATTTACATTTGGGTCCGGTATGTGGTGAGATAGCAGTCTGATAAAAACGGATCAGTCGTAAGAATATTTTTTTCATGTAAAAAATACGGTCTTTTATTCCGAAATCTTTCGTTCGGAATCTTGATGATGATTCATATTAATACCGATCTTTGTAAAATGATCCCGCATCGCTTTTTCGACCTCATAGCTTTTACAATATGCGGTACGGGTGCGGGCAACAAAAATAATGTCGTAGGAAGCGCTTTGATCCGCCTGAAGCTGTGCGAGTGCCGCTCTGATCACTCTGCGGCACCGATTACGTTGTACTGCTTTGCCGACCTTTTTTGAGGTGGTGATACCTATCCGAAGGTTATTATTTTTTGTTTTGATTGCATAGGTAACAAGAACGGGAGAGACATAGGATCTGCCCCTTCGGTAGATCCGCTGATAATCTCTGTTGCTGGTAATCGTAGTATGTTTCATTCAACCACCGATCATAGAATAAAGACGTCAATTGATGACAAATTATCCCTTTTCGGGACAAGAAGAAAAGAAAATCATAACATCCTATAAATGAAAAGAAAGACCACTGCCCTCAGTGGCCTTTATTCTTCAAATCAGTAGGATAACTGCTTTCTGCCCTTTGCTCTTCTTCTGGCAAGAACCTTGCGGCCGTTACTGGTAGACATTCTCTTTCTGAAGCCGTGCTCTTTTTTACGATGGATCTTCTTAGGCTGATAAGTTCTGAGCATTGATACTCCTCCTTTCGGTTGCATAACCTTACAAGATAGCATTATATATTAGTTTCTCTGTTAAGTCAAGCTCAAATTTGCCTTATTTATGAGGTTTTTTTCACCTTTTTATCAGTAATTTCAAATACAACACAAGATATTGTATCATGCAAAATATCAGACACAATTCAAAAATCCAACCTGCTGTCATAATGCACATTTTTATGGTTATATATAATACTTATATATATGTACTTTTTTTCCACATAATCAGTTGCTTTTATGTGGAAAATTTGCTATAATGGTTTACATCTATGGGCTTATATTTTTTAGCCCGTTTTATCAACCAAAACGAGGGGAATTATGGAAAACTTTAAAGAAGGCTGGGATATCATTTGCGACTATCTCAGAGAGGAGAAAAAAATCGTAGAGGTTGCCTACAAAACCTGGATCTCACGCATTGAACCCGTGGGGATCGATTTTGAAAAAGGCGTTATCACCTTGATGGTGCCCAACGAGTTCCACCGCCAGACGCTCATCCGCGGCTATCTGCCGAAATTCGAAGAGGCTTATGAGGCGGTGCTCGGTACAAATTTTGAAACGATCTTCCTGATCCCGGAGGAATCCGAGAAGCATAAGGAAAAATTATTGGGGGATGAGACCTCCGCCGACACCGGCTATGAGTTCACCTTTGACACCTTCATCGTCGGCTCGTCCAATAAATTCGCGCATGCCGCGTCGATGGCAGTCGCGCAGAATCCCGCGTCCGCCTACAACCCGCTGTTCTTATACGGCAACTCCGGACTGGGCAAAACGCATCTGCTCTGCGCGATCGGCAATGAGATCCGCCAGACACATCCCGACTACAAGGTCATCTACATCAAGGGCGAGGATTTTGCCAACGAGATCATCCAGTCCATCATGAATAAGACGACGCCGCAGTTCAGACAGAAATACCGTCAGACGGATGTGCTGTTGGTCGACGACGTTCAGTTTATCGGCGGTAAGGAGAGCACGCAGGAGGAATTCTTCCACACCTTTGACGCGCTGTATGACGCGAAGAAGCAGATCGTCCTGACGAGTGACCGCCCGCCGAAGGAGATCAAGGTGCTCACGGACAGGCTCAGAGGACGCTTTGAGATGGGGCTGCTCGCCGATATCCAGACGCCCGATTTCGAGACCCGTATGGCGATCATCAAGCGCAAGGCAGAGATCATCGGTCTCGATTTGAGCGACGATCTGTGCGAGTATATTGCCAATAAGCTCAAGACCAATATCCGACAGCTCGAGGGCGTCGTCAAAAAGCTGATGGCGCGCTATAACCTGACAAAAGAAAAACCCACCCTGTCGCTCGTCAATGAATCGATCTCCGATATTCTCAACGACGATACGCCGCCCGAGCTCACCGTCGAGAAGATCGTCGACGAGGTCAGCCGCACCTTCGGCGTTGACAGCGATGATCTGCGCTCGCAGAAATCCCGCCGCGCCAATATCAATAAGCCGCGGCAGATCGCGATCTACATCGTGCGCGAGCTGACCACCCTTTCGATGGAAAATATCGGTAAGGAATTCGGCAACCGCCATTATTCCACCATCGTCTATACCGTCCAGCAGGTAGAAAAGGACATCAAGAACGATCCCTCCCTCAGAGATACAGTAGAGGATATCATCAAAAATATCCGCGAACGATAAGCGAATGTGTGCATTCATTTTATTATCATTTTTTTCCACATTCACTTCACATATTTTCACATCATGTTGATAATCGAATGAATCAATAACGAGCCTATCTACTTATTCATAATTTTTCTTAAGAAATTTACCGGTATTTTTCAGTCAGAATGCGGGATAATAAAGAATTCCACATTTTAACAGCCCCTACTACTATTACTAGATTATATATTATCATATCATTCCATACCATATTTTGACAGAGAAGAGGTACTCAATATGAGATTTAATTGTTTAAGATCGGATCTATCCAACGCGGTATCCAACGTATCCAGAGCCGTCGCGGCGAAAGCGACCTTACCCGCGCTTGAAGGCGTATTGATCAAAGCATATAACAATCAGCTGGAGATCTGCGGCTATGATCTGGAGATCGGTATCGTTACCAATGTTGAAGCGTCTGTCGCGGAAGAGGGTGAGATCGTCGTCTCCGCCAGACTGTTCAATGAGATCATCCGCAAGCTGCCCGAGGAGATCGTCAATATCGAGACCGATGATAAGCTGATCACCTACATCAACTCCGGCGCGGCGGATTATCAGATCGTCGGCATGAATTCGTCCGAATATCCCGAGCTGCCCAACGTGGAGGAGATCAGCGGTCTGACCATCAATGCCGAGATACTCAAAAATATGATTCGTCAGACGGTTTTCGCTACCTCGGATAATATGGCGAAGCCGATCTATACCGGCTCTCTCTTTGAGGTCAAGGACGGTCTGTTCAAAATCGAGGCGGTTGACGGCTTCCGTATGGCGATCCGTGAGGAAAATGTTGACAGCGATATTGAAGCGAAGTTCGTCGTCCCCGGTAAAACACAGAATGAGATTTTAAAGCTGATCACCGATACCAAGAAGGACGTCGTCCTCACGGTCGGTCAAAGACATATCATCATTAAGATTGAGAATTACAGCATTATCTCCCGACTGCTCGAAGGTAACTTCCTCGATTATAAGATGCCGCAGTCGGCGTCGACCGAGTTTGTCATCAACACCCGCATCCTCGCCTCGTCCGTCGAGAGAATGGCGCTGTTGACTAACGAAAAAATCCAGTCGCCGGTGCGCTGCGCGATCTCTTCCAATGAGATCAAGCTGTCCTGCTCGACCTCCGTCGGCAGAGCAAATGATCTGATCAGCGCTTCCGTCGTCGGCAACGACGTAGAGATCGGCTTCAATAACCGCTATCTGCTCGACGCGTTGAAGAACGCCGACACCGACGAGGTCAAGATTATGCTCAACGGCAGCTTACAGCCGATGATCATCCGTCCCATCGACGGTCAGAGCTTCACCTTCCTTGTCGTACCCATGCGTTTAGCGGCTGAATAATATAATATATCGTAGAGACGAGCTTCACTCGTCCGCAAAGATCAAAACTAACAATATGGAAACAATCACAATCAATGAAGAATATATCCGTCTGGATAATCTGATGAAATTTTCGGGAATGTGTAATTCCGGCGGCAGGGCAAAATACCTGATCCAAAACGGAGAGGTCAAGCTCAACGGCGAGGTTTGCACCATGCGCGGAAAGAAGATCAGACCCGGCGACACAATCGAATATCAAAATAGGATAGTCGAAGTTACGGCAGATACTCCTTGATTAAATTGATGGAATCATAACAATTAATGAAGGAGCAGTATGAAAGTTACGTCACTTCACTTTGAAAATTACCGAAATCTGAAAGACCATACTATCCGACCTGCCGAGAATGTCAACGTGATTTACGGCGAGAACGCCAACGGCAAGACCAATCTGATTGAAGCTATCTGGCTGTTTTGCGGCGGTCATTCCTTCCGCGGCTCCAAGGACAATGAGCTGATCCAATTTGAAAAAGAATTGTTTCGGCTTAAAATGGATTTCTATGCGCAGGACAGAGAGCAAACTGCGGAGATCGTCTTTGATAAAAATAAAAAGCTGATCAAGATTAATGAGGTGGAGAAAAATTCCTCCTCCTACCTGACCGAGGTGTTTTCGGCAGTGGTCTTTTCACCCGAGCATTTAAGCCTGATCAAGCAGGGACCGAACGTGCGCCGCCGATTTTTGGACGCGGCAATCTGTCAGCACAGGATCCGCTATGCGTCGCTGCTGGCGCAGTATCATCGGATCATCAATCAGCGAAACGCGCTGTTGAAGGATATTTTCAAGAATAAAGACCTTAAAGAGACCCTTTCAATCTGGGATGACAGCCTGTCGATCGTCGGCGCGCAGATCATCCGCGAGCGCTTCGACTATATCCGACAGCTGCGTGACGCGTCAAAGATTTATCACAGCGGTATCTCGGGTGAGAAGGAAGAGCTGGATATTACCTGTCTGTGTACCGCCAAGGCGGAGGAGAACGACAGTGTAGAGGTCATCCGCGACAAGCTGAGGAATGCGTTTCATTCCTCCCGGCACGAGGATTACCACACGGGCTATACTTCTGTCGGCCCTCATCGGGATGATCTTGATATCAAGATCAACGGTATCTCCGCGCGGCGATTCGCTTCTCAGGGACAACAGCGCTCGGCAGTATTGTCGATGAAGCTCAGCGAGGCGGATCTGCTGTACCGCAAGAACGGAGAAAGACCCGTGATCCTCCTCGATGACGTATTGTCTGAGCTCGACAACAAGCGGCAGGATTTCCTGCTCAACAAGGTCGAGGATTATCAGGTGTTCGTCACCTGCTGTGAAGAAAGCAACAAGGAACAGCTGCAAAAGGGCAAGGTATTCTTTGTGAGTAACGGAGAGATCAGGGAAATAGAATGAAATATCTGCATCTGGGTAAAGATACTTCTATCGAGATCAATAATATCGTCGGTATCTTCGATATGGATACCAGTACGATCAGTAAGCATACGCGAGAATTTCTGCGCGTGTGTGAAAAAGAGAACAGGATCGTCAACGTCAGCTTCGAGCTGCCGAAATCCTATATTCTCTATGACTTCAGCGGCGAATATTCCGTCTATCTCTCGCCGCTGAACTCCGCGACGCTGCTCAAGCGTATGGCGGAGTAAGAAACAATCATTTGAGATTGCTGCAGGGCTTATTATAAATTGTGCCCTTCGCAATGACTATTTTGAATAAACAGGAAAGGAAACTGTTATGAATAGCTGTAGATGTCCGTACTGTGGTAAGAGGATCTCTTATTTTACCGCATTATCGATTCGCAGAAGAGGAGAATACTACTGCAAAAAATGTAAGAAAGAAAGCAACGTGCATATCAAAAAGACGATATGGGTCATGTTCTTTGCCGCGCTGGTATTCGCGCTGCTCATCATGGGATATTATATCCTGCTCACCGATAGAGAAAATCCTTGGTTCATCTTTTTTGTGGCGGTACCTTTCCTGCTGTTTTATCTGTTTTCACCGCTGTTTGTCAGACTGAGACCGAAGAAAAAATTTCAGGATTCTCTTTATGATACCGATATGGTGAACGCGTCGATGGCGGATCCCGACCCGACGATGGCGTCCTCCGCCAAGACCGCTCCCGCCTTTATCGATGATCTGGCGAACAGCGACAGAGAATACCGGCCCGCGATCAATCCCGACGTCTTTAAGGCGATCAAGGGAGAGCGTAAGGCGATCGAGGAGGTCGACGGCGGCACGAAGGCATTCGATAAATTTGAGAACATTTCCAGCTCCGGCAATAATATCGACGCTACCAAGCCGGTAGGTAATCTGAAAAATGTTTCGCCGAAGAGGTAAACAGAAGGATTATGTTTCATTTACCCGTATGTCCGCATTGCGGCACCGTCTATCGATACAAGGACACGAGGCAAGCGATCAAAAATAAGGATAACACCTGCTATCACTGTCAAAAGCGTTTTCGGGCAAGGCTGTTCCCTACTATCCTTGTCGGCGCGATCATCCCGCTTGTCTTATGTATCGCAATCAATATCTTTTTACTGACAAGAATGACAAATCTCCAACTCTTACCGCTGTTTGCGGTAACGCTCGGATTTTTGTTGATCATCTATATCATTATTCCCTTTTTCACTAAATTCAAAAAGATCGAGGAAGAATCGAACGAAAAGAGCCAGAGAAAACAGGGATAAAAGCCGTAGAAAGAACCGGCTTTTGAATCATGCAAAACGGAGGAATTATCTTGGATAAGAAGAATGAAGAAATCAAAACCGTCGAAGAAGTCGTTGAGGAGCTCGTCGAAAGATCAGAGACGCCGATCGAGACCGTCGACGTGGTCGATGAAGAGAAAATGACAAAGGTCGAGGGCGAATACGGCGCGGATGAGATCCAGGTACTTGAGGGTTTGGAAGCGGTTCGTAAGCGTCCCGGTATGTACATAGGCTCCACAGGCGAGCGCGGCCTGCACCATCTGGTCTATGAGATCGTGGATAACTCAATCGACGAGGCGCTCGCGGGCTATTGTGACAAGATCGATGTTTCGATCCTGCCCGGCAACGTCATTCGCGTTAAGGATGACGGCCGCGGTATCCCTGTGGGCATCAATTCAAAGATGGGTCTGCCCGCGGTCACGGTCGTCTTTACCGTACTGCATGCGGGCGGTAAGTTCGGCGGCGGCGGATACAAGGTATCCGGCGGTTTGCACGGCGTCGGTGCGTCGGTCGTCAACGCGCTGTCCGAATGGCTCGAGGTCAGAGTCTGCGACGGCAAGGATATCTACTTCCAGCGCTATGAGCGCGGCAAGATCATGAACGATCTGGAGAAGATCGGCGAATCCACACAGCGTGGTACCGAGGTTCGCTTCAAGGCGGATCCCGAGATTTTCAAGGATACCGACGTTTATGATTATTCGATCCTCGCGCGCCGCCTGAGAGAACAGGCATTCCTCAACGCGGGCGTTAATATCGAGCTCAAGGACGAGAGAGATCCCGAGCATATTGTCGACAAGATTTTCTATTACAAGGGCGGTATCCGTGAGTTCGTCAATTATATCCATCAGAAAAAGGGATATAATCCGATCCATGACGAGGTCATCTATCTGCGCACGGCGAACATGGAGAACACCTGCGAGGTAGAGATCGCCATGCAGTATAATGACAGCTATAATAACGATATCCGCTCCTTCGCCAACAATATCCATACTACCGACGGCGGTACGCATGAAGAGGGCTTCCGCAGAGCAATCCCCCGCGTGATGAACAATTACGCTGCTAAATTCAATAAGATCAAAGAGAAAGATAAGGACTTGAAGCTCGAGTTCGACGATTATAAAGAGGGCTTGACCGCGATCATCTCGGTCAAGATCACCGAGGCGCAGTTTGAGGGACAGACCAAAGCAAAGCTCGGTAACACCATCGTGCGTTCGATGGTCAGCAAGCTGATCACGGACAAGCTCAGCGAATTCTTGGAGGAGAATCCCGCCTCCGCCTCCGCCATCATCGAAAAAGCCTTGGCGTCCGCCAAGGCGCGTGAAGCGGCTCGCAAGGCGCGCGAGAACGTCCGCCGCAAGACGGGACTCGAGAGCGCGTCCCTCCCCGGCAAGCTCGCCGACTGTCAGTCTAAGGATCGCAGCGAAACGGAGATCTACATCGTAGAGGGTGACTCCGCGGGTGGCTCCGCCAAGCAGGGACGTGACAGAAAGTTCCAAGCGATCCTGCCTCTGTGGGGTAAGATGCTGAACGTCGAGAAAGCGCGTCTTGACAAGGTTTACGGCAATGATAAGCTCACTCCGGTCATCACCGCGCTCGGCGCCGGTATCGGTGAGGAGTTCGATTCCGAAAAGCTCCGTTATGACAAGATCATCATCATGGCGGATGCGGATGTCGACGGCTCGCATATCCGCACCCTGCTGCTTACCTTCTTCTTCCGCTATATGCGCCCGCTGATCGAAGAGGGGCATGTCTATATCGCGCAGCCGCCGCTGTATCGGATCAGCAAGGGCAAGGATAATCACCGCTATGCCTATACCGATCAGGAGCGCGACGAGATACTCGCCTCGATCGAGGGAAAGACCACCATCCAGCGCTACAAGGGTCTTGGTGAGATGGATCCCGAGCAGCTGTGGGAGACGACCATGAATCCTGCGACCAGAACCATGCTGCGCGTGGAGCTTTCTGACGCGCAGGAGGCTGACGAGACCTTCTCGATCCTCATGGGCGATCAGGTCGAGCCGCGCAGAGAATTCATTGAGACGAATGCGAAGTATGTGCAGAACCTCGATATCTAATTAGGAATGAGAAATTAGGAATGAGGAATGAACGGTGGGCAAGCCCACACCCGATTTTGAGAGAACAATGAGGTGACCCCTTTGGATAACGAGAATAACAACATCAATAACACAGAAAATGAGGATTTTGAGGCGGAATACGCCGAGATGATGAACGAGGCCGAGTACAGCTCGGGTAAGATCATCAACGTCGATATCAATCGAGAGATGCGCAAGTCGTTCCTCGATTACTCGATGAGCGTTATCGTATCGCGCGCCCTGCCCGATGTGCGCGATGGCTTAAAGCCCGTCCACAGAAGAATTCTTTACAATATGTACGAGAACGGCATCACCGCGTCAAAGCCGCACCGTAAGTGCGCCTACACCGTCGGTGAAGTGCTAGGTAAATACCACCCCCACGGCGACGCGTCCGTTTATGACGCGATGGTCAGATTAGCGCAGGATTTCTCTATGCGCTATATGCTGATCGACGGTCACGGCAACTTCGGTTCCATCGACGGCGACCCCGCCGCGGCGTACAGATACACCGAGTCCCGCATGAGCAAGATCGCGTCGGAGATGCTTTCGGATATCGACAAGGATACCGTCGATTTCATGCCGACCTTCGACGACGTACTCGAGGAGCCCACGGTTCTGCCCTCGCGTTTCCCGAATCTGCTGGTCAACGGCAGTAACGGTATCGCGGTCGGTATGGCGACCAACATCCCGCCCCACAACCTCGGCGAGACCATCGACGCAATGTGTCTGCTGATCGACAATCCCGACGCCGAGATCGCCGATCTGATGGAGTGTATGCCGGGACCCGATTTCCCGACAGGCGGTCTGATCATGGGTCGGTCGGGCATCCGCGCCGCGTATGCGACCGGCCGCGGCAAGATCGTTGTCCGCGCTAAGACCGAGATCGTTGAGGCGAAGAACGGCAGATTCAAGATCATCGTCACCGAGATCCCCTATGGCGTGAACAAGGCGCGCCTGATCGAGAATATCGCGAATCTTGTCAAGGATAAACGCCTCGAGGGTATCTCCAATATCGAGGATCATTCCGACAGAAACGGTATGCACATCGAGATCGACATCAAGCGTGAGGCCTCCGCTCAGGTCGTGCTGAACCATCTGTTTAAGATGACCCAGATGCAGACCACCTTCGGCGCCATCATGCTCTCCATCGTGAACGGCGAGCCGCGCGTTCTCTCGCTCAAAGAGATGCTCCAATACTATATCGAGCACCAGGAGCAGGTCATCGAGCGCAGAACGATCTTTGATTTGCGCAAGGCGAAGGAGCGCATGCACATCTTAGAGGGCTTGAAGATCGCCATCGACTTCATCGACGAGGTCATCGCCATCATCCGCAAATCTAAGGATCAGGCGGCGGCAAAGCTCGCGTTATGTGAGCGCTTCGGTCTGGATGATATCCAGGCGCAGGCGATCGTCAGCATGCGACTGGGTCAGTTGACCAACATGGAGCAGGCGAAGATCGAAGAGGAGATCGCCTCCCTCAACGCTAAAATCAAAGAATACAACGAAATCATCGAAAGCGAAGAAAAGCGCCTGTCTATCGTTAAGGAAGAAGCGCTCGAGATTCGCAATAAATACAGCGACCCCAGACGCACCGAGATCTGCGCCGTCACCGGCGAGGTCGATATCGAAGACCTCATTCCGCAGGAGGACTGCGTCGTCACCATGACCAAATTCGGTTATATCAAGCGTCTGCCGCATGATACCTACAAGACCCAGCGCAGAGGCGGCAGGGGCGTTGCGGGCATGACCCGCCGTGATGAGGACGTCGCGACAGAAATGTTCCTGTCGAACTCCCACGACTATAACCTGTTCTTCACCAACAAGGGTCGCGTCTATCGCATCAAGTGCTATGAGATCCCCGAGACCACCCGCCAGAGCAAGGGCATCAATATCGCCAATATCCTGCCGCTCTCAGCGGATGAAAAGGTCACCTCGATGATCCGCATCCCCGAGTTTGAAGAAGATAAATACCTGATCATGGTCACCCGTCAGGGCATCATCAAGCGTATCGCGCTCAACGCGTATAACACCGCGCGCAAGGGCGGTTTGATCGCGCTTGACCTTAACGAGGGCGACGAGCTCGCATGGGTACGCATGACCGACGGCAGCAACGAGGTCATCATCGCGACCAAGAAGGGTATGGCGATCCGCTTCAAGGAGACCGACGTCCGTCCGATGGGTCGTCTGGCGCGCGGCGTCAAGGCGCTCAAGCTCAAAGAGGGCGACAGCGTGGTCGGCATGAGCATTATCGAAGAGGGTAAGCTGATCCTCACCGTTTCCGAGACAGGCTACGGGCGACTCAGCTCGCCGGATGATTACCGCTTACAGAGTAGGGGCGGTAAGGGTCTGACCAACTACCATGTCAACAAGTACGGCGACGTCGCCGCGCTCACCGTCGTGCCG
>OCVV011271293.1_pt1 | contig 18632 bp, 18 predicted proteins | sample 1539721 | NCBI WGS metagenome assembly OCVV01 (sample SAMN02144230, study PRJEB22623) | gut metagenome | biome: sheep rumen | host: Ovis aries | place: New Zealand | reverse complement strand
CTCCGAAACCTGCACGCCCCTGACGAAACAGAGAGCGAAGCGAACGCTTTTCGTCAATCGGAAGTGTGGAGCACTTCCGACGACCACTCATATAAAGAAACTAAGAAGGGAAGTAAAATAAATGAAAAAAGCAATGACACTGTCCTATGAGATAGAGGGCAAGCTTTATCTGAACATCACTAATAAGTGCCCGTGCAACTGTACATTCTGTATCAGGAATAACGGCGATACAGCTTATGGCTCAGATCCGCTGTGGCTTGAGCACCAGCCCTCTGCTGATGAGGTAATAGAGAACCTCAAGGAGAGAGACCTTGACAGCTATAAGGAGATAATCTTCTGCGGCTACGGCGAGCCTACCTGCGAGCTGGAGATTATGAAAACTGTCGCTGAGTTTATCCGTTCAGTCAGCAAAACCCCGATAAGAGTCAATACAAACGGCCTCGGCAGCGTCTATAATAGGCGTGATATTGCTCCCGACTTCAAGGGGCTTATAGATACTGTATCTATCAGCCTTAATGCTTCGGACGCCGAGGCCTACGATAAGATAACAAGACCCTCTTTCAAGAACGTAAACAGCTTTGAGGAAATGCTCTCATTTGCTAAGGAGGTATCTCAGTATGTTCCCGATACTATGCTCACTGTAGTTGACATAATCGGTGAGGAGGAGATAAAAAAATCTCAGGCTATTGCCGATAAGATCGGCATTAAGCTCAGAGTAAGAGAGTATATCGACGAGGAGTGAGTAAAATGTCAGAGTGGGAGAAAAATCTTCTGGATATTGCCCCATACGTTGCAGGTGAACAGCCCGATAACGATAAGATAATAAAGCTGAATGCAAATGAGAACCCCTATCCGCCATCACCTGCGGCTGAAAAGGCTCTGCGTGAGCTTAAAGTGGGAGAACTAAACAAGTACCCCGATGCTAACGCTATGCCGCTTATGGAGATACTTGCAAAAATGCACGGCCTTACGCCTGCTAATGTGTTCATAGGAAACGGCTCGGACGATGTGCTGGCACTGTCCTTCAGAGCATTTTTCAATTCAAAGAAGCCCATACTCTACCCCGATATAACCTATTCGTTCTATCCTGTATGGTGCGATCTGCTGAAAATTCCCTATAAACTCTGCCCCGTTGATGAGAACTTCCGCATAAATGCCGAGGACTATTACCCCGAAAACGGCGGAGTTGTAATCGCAAACCCGAATGCCCCCACAAGCATTACCGAGGGCAAGGACTTTATAGTGGATATCCTCGATCACAACAAGGACTGCGTTGTTATTGTCGATGAAGCCTATGTTGACTTCGGTACTTACTCCGCAGTTGAGCTTGTAAGCAAGTATGAAAATCTGCTTGTTACGCAGACGTTTTCAAAGTCACGCTCCCTCGCAGGAATGAGAATAGGTATGGCATACGGCAGCGAGAAGCTTATCTCCTGCCTCAGAGCTGTAAAGGATTCGTATAACTCCTATCCGCTTGATACGGCTGCCCTGACTGCTGCCTGTGCAAGCGCCGAGGACGAGGTCTACTTCCGCCATACGGTGCTGAAAGTTATGCAGACCCGTGACGAGACCGCCCAGACCCTCAGAGGGCTTGGCTTTAAGGTTATGGACAGTGCAACTAACTTCCTCTTTGCAACGCATCCGGACTATACTGCCGAGGAAATATTCATGTATCTCAGAGAGAACGGTGTGTTTGTAAGGTACTTCAAAAAGCCGAGAATAGATAACTATCTCAGGATAACAGTCGGAACTGACGAGCAGATGAAACGCCTCTGCGAGCTGCTTACAAAGCTTATCACAGGCTGACCTAAAGAAAGGACAAAACTATTATGAAGCTTCTTATAAAAAAACTGAACGAAAATGCGGTAATTCCGCAGAGACAGACCCCCTACAGCGCAGGCTATGACCTCTGCGCCTGCATAGAGGGCGGCAAAAGTGTTACTATCAAGGCAGGCACTACAGAGAAGATACACACAGGCCTTTCGGCTGAGCTTGACGGTGCTAAAGACGTTGTGCTCCTGATATATGCAAGGAGCTCTCTTGCTTCAAAGTTCGGTATTGCACCTGCAAACTGCGTGGGCGTAGTTGACTGGGACTACAGAGGTGAGCTAATTGTAGCACTTCACAACTCATCAAGCGAGGATTTTACCGTTAATCACGGCGACAGGATAGCTCAGCTTGTTATCTCGCCTATCTTCACTCCCGATGTGGAGGAGGTAACCGAGCTTTCAGATACGGTCAGAGGCGCAGGCGGTTTCGGATCAACAGGTAAGTAATAATATTGGGGGAAAGTTTTTTTGAAGAAAGCTTTCCCCATATCATTTTTGAAAGGACTAATTATGCTTATTTATAATGCTGAGTTACACACAATGACCGAAAAAGGCACTTTCTTCGGCTGGATAGAGGTGCTTGACGGAAAGATCAAAGCTATCGGTGAGGGCTCTCCTTCTGCTGTCTCAGGCGGTGATATTGATGCAGGCGGATACGGCATTTACCCCGGGTTTATTGATGTGCATACGCATCTGGGACTGTTCGGAAGCGGTGTCGGCAAGGAGGGTGAGGACGTTAATGAAAGCTCCGAAAATATCACCCCGACACTTAATGTGCTCGACGCTATAGACCCCCTCGACTACTCATTTGAGCTTGCAAGACGTGCAGGCGTGACTTCCGTGCTTATCTCACCCGGCTCTGCAAACCCTATAGGAGGGCTTATTTCTGCCGTAAAAACCACAGGAAAGTGCGTTGATGATATGCTGATAAGAACTGTCGGCATGAAGTTTGCCCTCGGGGAGAACCCTAAGCTTTCTGGCAAAGGTGCTGATACCAGAATGGGTACAGCCGCAGCTATCAGACAGGCACTTTCTGAAAATACCTCTCTTAAACCTGTGCTGGACAGAGAGCTGAAAGCACATTTTCACTGCCACAAGGCTAACGATATTTTCACAGCCCTGCGCATTTCCAAGGAGTTCGGGCTCGACCCTGTGCTTATCCACTGCACTGACGGCTACCTGATAGCAAAGGAGCTCAAAAAACAGAACGTGCCCTGTGTGGTAGGCCCGATCATAAATGACCGCTGCAAGCCCGAGCTTGCAAACCTCGACCCGAAAAACGCAGGAGTGCTCTCAAAAGCAGGGCTGCCTGTGGCTATCTGCACCGACCACAGCGAGACCCCGATAGAGTATCTGCCCCTTTCGGCAGCTATAGCCGTAAAGCACGGAATGGACAGGCAAAAGGCTCTTGAAGCTATAACCTGCACAGCCGCAGAGATCGCAGGCATAGCCGACAGAGTGGGCTCTCTGAAAGAGGGGCTTGATGCAGACCTCTGCATTTTTGACGGCGATCCTCTTGAGCTTATGAGCAAAGCGGTGCTTGTTATGATAAACGGAACTCCTGCTTAACAAAATCCTAATTTTTTGTTTGCATTATGCTGTTGACAAATCCGGTCGAATGGTTTATACTTATTAGAATAAACAGCAAAAGTTAAAAAGAAAAGAAATGAAATGAATGTGGGAGGTTATGTGTCATGCTGGAAACGAATTTTAATAACAAGTTTATTAAGGAAGGCCTTACCTTTGATGATGTGCTGCTCGTTCCGAGAGAGTCAGACTGCACACCCGATATGGTAGACCTTCATTCTCATCTTACTAAGGACATTGTCCTGAATACTCCTATCATTACGTCCGCTATGGACACAGTTACCGAGTCTAAAATGGCTATTGCTATAGCTCGTGAGGGCGGACTTGGTATCATTCACAAGAATATGACTATAGCTCAGCAGGCTGATGAGGTAGACAAGGTCAAGAGGTCTGAAAACGGCGTTATAGTTGACCCGTTCAGCCTTACTGCCGACAAGACCGTCGCTGAGGCTGACAAGCTTATGGCTAAGTATAAGATATCGGGTGTGCCGATCGTTGACGGAAACGGCAGACTTGAGGGTATACTTACTAACCGTGATCTCAGATTTATACAGGATTTCAATACCAAGATCTATGAGGTAATGACAAGAGAAAACCTTATCACAGCCCCCGTTGATACCGACCTTGAGGCTGCTAAGGAAATTCTTATGAAGCACAAGATCGAGAAGCTTCCTCTCGTTGATGAGAGTGGTATTCTCAGAGGACTTATCACTATCAAGGATATTGAGAAGAGTGTACAGTATCCTAATTCTGCAAGGGATTCACAGGGAAGGCTGCTTTGCGGCGCTACTATAGGAATGACTCAGGACGTTCTTGACAGAGCAGGTGCTCTTATTGATGCTCAGGTAGATATACTGGCTCTTGACTCGGCACACGGTCACTCAAAGAACGTTATAGACTGCCTGAAAAAGGTCAAGGACGCATTTCCGCACATTCCTGTTATCGCAGGAAATGTTGCAACCGCTGAGGGTGCTATAGCTCTCTGTGAGGCAGGTGCCGACGCTATCAAGGTAGGTATAGGCCCCGGATCTATCTGCACAACAAGAGTTGTGGCAGGTATCGGTGTACCTCAGATTACGGCAGTTTACGATGCTGCCTGCGCAGCTGCAAAGTACGGTGTACCTGTAATTGCTGACGGCGGTATCAAGTATTCCGGAGATATCGTAAAGGCTCTTGCAGCAGGTGCAAGCGTAGTAATGCTTGGCTCGCTTCTTGCAGGCTGTGAGGAAGCTCCCGGAGAGACTGAGATCTATCAGGGCAGACAGTTCAAGGTATACAGAGGCATGGGCTCGCTCGGCGCTATGGCTAAGGGCTCTAAGGACAGATACTTCCAGACCAACACCAAGAAGCTTGTTCCCGAGGGTGTTGAAGGAAGAGTTGCATATAAAGGACCTGTATCCGACACAGTTTATCAGCTTGTGGGCGGTATCAGAGCAGGCATGGGCTACTGTGGCTGCATGACTATCGCAGAGCTCGGCGAGAAGGCACAGTTTGTAAAGATCACCGGAGCAGGCCTTAAAGAGTCTCATCCTCATGATATTTATATCACTAAGGAAGCTCCTAACTATTCAGCAGGAATCTGATCAGAGCTTTCCTGTCAGCAAAGCTGACACAATACACATAAACAAAGCCCACTCCAAACGGAGTGGGCTTTTCATATTCTGTAAATCAGACATCAATTTTTGAATAAAGTCCTGCGTCTTTGAAGCTGTCCTCGGGCTTTGGCTTTTTGTAGTCCTTCTCAAAGCTTGTAGTAATATCAAAGGCCTTCGGTGCAGGTCTGTGACCGCCTCTTCTGCCGCCTCTGTTACCGCCTCTGCCGCCGTGACCGCCGCCTCTTCTCGGGTTGGTGGAGCTGATAATAACCTTTCTCCAGGGCTCCTCACCCTTTGACTGCGATACAACACCGTCAATCTCGGAAACTGTTGCGTGAATGATCCTTCTCTCGTAAGGATTCATTGGCTCAAGTGCATAAGACCTTCCCGAGCGTATAACATTATTTGAAATCTTTCTTGCAAGGTTTTCAAGCTGCTTCTTTCTTCTTGCTCTGAAATCTCCGCAGTCGCAGGAGATTCTGAAATAGTCTCTGTCAACCTTGTTGCTTACAAGTGATGCAAGATACTGCATAGAATCAAGAAGCTCACCCTTCTTGCCTATCAGTGAGGAGAACTCCTCGCTCTTTATCACGAACATAGCGCCGTTTTCAAGCTTCACAGTCTCAATCTCAACATCCTCAATGCCCATAGCCTTGATAATGCTTATCAGGTATGCCTTAGCACATTCAGCCTTCTTCTCAGAAGCCTCTGTCCACTCAATAACCGCAGGCTTTTCCTCTGCAGACTCTTCTGCCTTTAATTCCTCGGAAACAGTCTCCTTCAGAATCTTAACAGGTGCAGGAGCTTCTGTCTTAACCTCTTCATTAGCTGTCTCGGTCTCAGCGACCTCTACCTCTACCTTTGCCTCGCCCTTGAGCTTTCCGAAAAAGCTCTTCTTTGGTTCTTCAATCACCGTAAAGCTGATTTCTTCCACAGCCTTTCCAAGCTCTGCCGCTGCAAGGCTCTTTGCTTCTTCTACTGTTGCGGCAGTAAATACCTTTTTCATGCTTTAACTCTCCTCTCGCAATATTGTGTATTCAGGCAGGAGCTTAATCGTCCTGCGAATCATCATATTCATCGCCGTATTTCTCGGCCATTCTTCTTCTTGCTTCATTGAGCTTTCTTCTCTGCTCATCTCTGAGCTCCTGCTTTGAAAGCTTCTTAGGCTCTTCATAATCTTCATCATCGGCAGCTAAAGCTTTTCTGATCTCATTCGGGTCTTTGCCCTCTTTAATCATCTGAGCCTCAGCCATTCTCTCCATAAGAGTTGGCTTGCCGCTTCTCTTCTGCTTTGCAATATCCTTCTGAACAAGCTCTGCAACGTGCTCAGGAGTGTATATCTTATTAAGGAAGATAGTCTGTCCCAGAGCAAACAGTGACGAATAGCACCAGTAAAGACCCAGTCCCATAGGATAGCTGAAGCCGATCCACAGTGAGAATAAAGGCATGATATAGAGCATAGCCTTCATTCCGCCGCCCATATTAGCCATATCGGGGTTATTTTTCTTTGAGAAGATCTGTGATACCACTGTTACGAGAAGCTGCAGCACAAAACAGAGTATAGGAATAATGCAGGTAAGGCTCTTCCATGAAGGTATAGTTCCGAGTGATACTCCGAACAGATCATAGTTGAAGTCCTTAGCAAAATCTCTGATATCCGAATTAACTACATCAAGAACATCTGCAAACTTTCCGTCCTCTTCCTTAATGAACACAAAGGTCATAAGCTCAGGTCTTGACTTTATGACATTTTCAGAGAAGTAGCTCTCATTAAGGATAAATTTTTCAAGGTTATCCTTGCGGTGAAGCTTTATAGCAGCAATAACATTCTCAACGTTATCATTATCATTTACCTTAGCCTTTGCGGCATCGGGATAATTTTTCTTGCTTCTGAAATTCTTTTCCAGTGTTTCATAAGCATACTTCTCGGCATCCTCATCAGATGCACCGGTATTTTCTTCCTTATACTCATCCTCATACTTGGTGAGAAGCTTATCAAATGTATTATATGTCTTGTTATCGCTTACCTCTTCAGCATAGTAATAAATACCCTGAATCATCAGGTTATTGTCCTCAACATCTTCCTTATTCAGGTTTGACACATAGGTCAGAGGACCGTAAATTACAGGGATAAGAGCAAACAGTATAACCATCATGATTATCATCGGCAGACAGCTTGCCATAGGGTTTACTCCTGCCTTGGCATAAAGGTTCATCTGCTCTTCCTGAAGCTTCTGCTGATTTTTTCCGTATTTTTTCTTGAGCTTTTCAAGCTCAGGACGCAGCATAGCCATTCTGGCTGTGCTCTTCTGCTGCTTGATCTGCAGCGGCAATGTAATAAGTCTTGTCAATATAGTAAAAAGAAGCAGTGCTATTCCGTAGTTTTTAACAACAAAATAGCAGCCCTTCATTATCCATCCCAAAGGGGTAGCTATAAATCCCATTTCCTTCCTCCAGACACTTTCCTTACATCTTTTTATTATTTCTCTTTATCCTGAAATAATCTATCCTTACCTTTTCGGGCACATAGTCAACTCCCCCGAGAGACCACGGATTGCATCTCATAAGTCTCCACGAGGTCAGCACAGTGCCCATTATAAGCCCGTGCTGCTTATATGCCTCTATCGCATAGCTTGAACAGGTCGGGTAATACTTGCACCTTGGCGGTGTAAGAGGGCTTATATACTTCTGATAAGCTCTTATCAGCAGGATCGCAGGCTTTGATAAAATACTCATTTTTTATTCTTTTTATTAAAGCTCCTGTTCATACTCGCAACAAGCTTTTTCTCTATAAACTCTTCAATATCGGCAGAGCTCTTCTCCTGAACTCCCTGCCTTGCCACAAAAACTAAATCATAACCTATCGGCACAGACTTCTCTTTAAGTCTGTAAGCAGCCCTGCATATCCTCTTGAATCTGTTTCTGGCAACTGCATTGCCTATTTTCTTTGAAACAGACAGTCCCAGCTCGTTTTCTGAACTCTCATTCGGAAAATAATAGCAAACTATAAACTTATCCGCACAGTATCTTCCCTTGCGAAAGCACCTGAGAAACCTCTTATTATCCTTCATTACAGAAGTAAACAGCATAATACACCTATTACCTATAAGCTATTGCCTGAAATTTTCCCAAAAAAAAGATAAAGACCCTATACCATTCATTTCTGAGTGGTATACAGGTCTATATGATCTTAGTAGCTGAGTCTTGCTCTGCCCTTTGCTCTTCTGCGAGCGAGAACCTTTCTGCCGTTAGCAGTAGCCATTCTCTTCATGAAACCATGAACCTTCTTCCTCTGAAGCTTCTTAGGCTGATATGTTCTTTTCATTTGTCTTTATCCTCCTTACCGTCATCCTCATTTTATTACCGCTTAACTGTTACTCTCAAATATGCGGTATGCTTCCAAGCTCTTTACAAGCCATTACAGTTTATTATTATAGCTCATTTCGGGTACATTTGTCAAGACTGTTCACAATTTTTTTATATTTTATTTTAAGAATATTTCTCCGTTATTTTGCCGAAATTAGCCCCGATATGAGCTTCTGTTTTTGTCTCATACAAGATATAGTTTTTTAAGTAAACAAAAATCATACATATTGACAAAAATCCATTTTTTTGTGCTGTTTTTTTCTATATAAAAAATGAGATTTTTCTTTCATATAAAGGTATAAACACTTGAAATAATTTTGGATTTGTGGTATAATTATATAGAATTTGCTATTGATAAATTTTTACTATAAAGAGTTTTTAATGGAGGGTATTTTTTAATGGATTCGTTCAGCGAAGTGTTCAGCGAGGTTCTCAAATACTGCAGGAATGACAGCAGTGTCAGTGAGCCGGGATATGATAAATGGATAAAGGTACTTGAGCCGTATAAGCTTGAGAATAATACCGCATATCTGCTGACAGATTCGGATTTTACAATGAAAACTACAATGACTGCATACGGAGATGTGCTCAGAGAGGCTTTCAAAAATGTTCTGGGCTTTGAGGTCGAGGTAAAGCTTCTGATAAAGCCTAAAAATGAGAAAAACGAAATTGAGAAGGACGTCTCACAGATCGAGGTCAAGACTGCTGACTTCTCCGAAGATGCACAGAATAATCTTACATTTGACAATTTCATAAAGGGCAAATCTAATGATCTTGCTTATGCCTTTGCTATAGCTGTCGCTCAGAAATATGATGAAACTGAGCAGACCGATACCAATAAGATTTTTAATCCTCTTATTATTTACGGAGATTCGGGACTTGGAAAAACTCATCTTATGAAGGCTATTGAGCATGAGGTAAAGAAAAATCACCCTGAGCTCAAAGTAATTTATACTACGGGCGAATCTTTTATCAATGAGCTGGTAAAGGCTCTGGAATTCAAGAATACAATAAAGTTCCATGACAAATACAGAAATGCAGACTACCTTATGGTAGATGATATTCAGACTATTGCCGGCAAGGAGCGTATGCAGGAGGAGTTTTTCCATACCTTCAACGATCTTTACAATGCAGGAAAGCAGATAGTTCTGACCTCGGATATTGCACCGTCAAAAATATCAAAGCTTCAGGACAGGATACTGACAAGGTTTTCAAACGGAGTTCAGGTAGATGTCACAGCCCCCGATTTTGAAACCAGAATGGCTATTATCAGGAAAAAAGCCGAGGCTCTTGACCTTGTGCTCTCAGACAGTGTGGTAAGAATAATAGCCGAGAAGATAAAAACTAATATCCGTCAGCTTGAAGGCACAGTCAATAAGATATGGGCTCTTACAAACTATACTAATGAGACTCCGTCCATTTCTATGGCGCAGAGGGTTATTAAAGAAATCATAATTGAAAATCACCCTGCTGAAATAACTGTTGACAGAGTACTTGAAGAGGTCGCACTTGCATTTGATGTTACTGCCGATGAGATCAAATCAAAGAGCAGAAAGGCTAATATATCACTTGCAAGAAAGGTTTCCATATACATACTTAAAGAACTGAAAGGGTTTACCTTTGTTCAGATCGGAAATATCCTTGATAAGAACCATTCGACTATGACTATCCATTATCAGGACATAGCCGACAGCTTTGAGACTAATAAGCAGTTTAAGGAAACTGTTGATGACATCATCAAAAATCTGAAGGACAATTGATTGGACTTTTTCAACATTTTCAACAGACTTTTCAACTTTTTCAGATCGCCAAGACCACGGAAAGCATAAGTTTGACAGACTTTTGTGAATAAAAGCGGAAAAACTTTCAAAGGTTTTGTTAAAAGAATTTCCATGAAAATTTCTCTTTCAACAAATTTCTGTGATTTTCTCAACAATCAACCAAGAAGTTTTCAAACATTCAACACCTGAAAAAGTTTTTGAAATGCTTTTGAAAAAATGTTGAAAAACAGCTTAAAAAAAAATCACGCATAACAGGGGCTTTGAAACAGTTTTTAACAGATTCAACATACCCTACTAATAATACTAATAATAAATAGATATTATTGTTATTCATAAGAGAAAAAAATTCGGGTGATGGTTAATTATTAACTTTTCCCGATGTTTAAATATGATGTTGTTTATTTGAGTTTAATTTTGAGTTTGTTATAGAAAGACCGGTGTTATTATGAAGTTTATATGCTTAAAGAATTCGATTATTGAAGCTATTACAAATGTTTCAAAGGCAGTTTCGGACAGAACGAATATACCTTCTCTTGAGGGTATCAGGTTTAAGCTTGAGGATTCGGTGCTGGAGCTTACAGGCTATGATCTGGAGCTCGGTATCAGAACCAGTATTGCTGTCAGAAGTGAGGATAAGGGACTTTTTGTTGCAAATGCAAAGCTGCTTCTTGATATTGTAAGAAGAATGGAAGAGGACGATATCTTTATTGAGGTGCTCGATAACTTACAGATCAATATTTCAAGCGGTAAGGCTCATACATCTATTTTCGGAACCTCTGCAAGTGACTTTCCCGAGCTTCCTGCTAAAGATGATGAAACCGCACTTGTTATCTCGCAGCCTGTTCTGAAAGATATGATTATTCAGACAAGGTTTGCAGTCGCTAAGACAGATATTAAGCCTATACTCAAGGGAGAGCTTTTCAACATTGAAAACGGTGTGCTTGATCTTGTTGCTATAGACGGCTACAGGCTCGCTATCAGATATGAGGCTGTGAAGAGCACCGAAAATATTAAGTTCGTAGTACCGTCAAAGACGCTTAATGATATAGTTTCTATTCTTGATGATAATGAAGATGATACTGTAAGCATCTATCTGTCGAAAAAGCATATTATATTTGAGATAAACGGCTATATGGTTTATTCAAGGCTTTTAGAGGGTGACTTCCATCCGTATAAGTCATCACTTCCGAAAACTCATAATACAGAAGTCATCGTTGACAGAAAAGAGCTTATAAATATTCTTGAAAGGTCAATGATACTTATAAATGAGAGAACCCCTTCGCCGATAAGATGCTATTTTGAGGATAATATGCTCAGAATTAACTGCTCTACAGCAGTTGGTAAGCACAGCGACGAAATGGAGGTTGACCTCTCGGGTGAGAAGATAGAGATAGGTTTCAAGTGCCAGTATCTGCTCGATCCGCTGAAGGTTATCAAGGAGGATAAGGTTAAGCTTCAGATGGGCGGAAGCCTGCTCCCGATGAAGATAATTCCTGTTGAAGGCGAGAGCTATACCTTCCTTGTACTGCCTGTAAGACTGCCAAAGGAATAAGCTATGGATTATAAAAAAGTTGAGGTCACTATAAAGACCGAATTTATAAAGCTTGATTCTCTGCTGAAATATGCAGGTCTCTGCGAAACGGGCGGTATAGCCAAGGAGATAATCGCTGAGGAGAGAATAAAAGTAAACGGTGAGCTCTGCACTATGAGGGGTAAGAAAATAAGACCGGGTGACAGAGTTCAGATCGACGAGATAAAGTCGGAGATAGTTGTTAAGTAATGTTTATAACTCATATAAAGACCGACGGCTTTAAAAATCTGAAGCAGGTCGATATAGAGACTGATAAGAAGCTGAATATCCTCTGCGGAAAAAATGCTCAGGGAAAGACAAATCTGATAGAGGCTTTATGGCTCTGCAGCGGTGTAAGGTCTTTCAGGAGTACTAAAGATAAACGCATGATAGGTATTGACTGTGATATGATGTTCATAGATGTAAGCTTTCAGGACAGTGTAAGACAGCAGGATATTCACTACGCTATGATGAAGAGTAATCTCAAAGAGAAGAATGTAACACTCAACGGTGTGAAGCTTAAAGCTCCGTCAAAGCTGTTCGGAAGCCTTAACTGTGTGGTGTTTACTCCCGAGGATCTGGAGCTTTCAAAGGGCTCTCCCGATAATAGAAGGCGCTTTCTTGACTTATCTGTAGCACAGATAAAAAATTCATACAGTCCGCTGATAGATAAGTATGAGACTATAATAGATCAGAGAAATACTCTTCTTAAAAATATAGCCTATGGCAGGTCTGACAGGGCTGAGCTTGATATATGGGATATACAGCTTGCTAAGCTCGGAGCTTATATATCCGTGCTTAGATATAACTATACGAAAAAACTTAATATTTTTGCGTCAAGACTTTATAATGAGATTTCAGACGGCAATGAAAGGCTTGAGCTTTTCTACAGCTCAACTGTTTACAGTAACCTTGACGGAAGGACAGACTATAACGGTGAGCTGTATGAAGAATACTACAGAGTTTTGCAGGATAATCTGGAAGATGATATCCGCATGGGATTTACCCAGAGGGGAATCCACAGAGATGATCTCGGCGGTAAGATAAACGGGCTTTTTGTGAGAGATTTTGCATCTCAGGGACAGCACCGTTCAATAGCACTGGTAATGAAGCTTGCTCAGGCATATATCCTCTCTGAGGAGATAGATGACAGCCCATGCATATTGCTTGATGATGTGCTCTCGGAGCTTGACCCTTCAAGACAAAGCTTTGTAGTTTCAAAAATACATGATATGCAGGTGTTTATAACCTGCTGTGACAGGAACTTCCCGTTTGAGCTGAACAGCGGAAAGCTATTCATAGTTGAAAACGGAAGAATAAGAGAGGAGAAGAAATAATGCTTCTTCATCTTGGAAATGATTATGCGGTAAATTCAAAAAGCATAGTCGGGATATTTGATATTGAGAACAGCTCGGTTTCGAGAGATACAAGGGATTTTCTGAATGCTGCCGCAAAATCCGACAGAGTGGTAAGCTGCAGCTATGAGATGCCTAAAAGCTTTATTCTCTGTGATAATGGCAGAGTGTATATCTCTCAGCTATCCTGTGCAACACTTCTCAAAAGATTTAACAGGTAATATTCCGCATTGGTGCGGTCAGACAGATAAAATGTTTGGAACAGTGTACTGTTTCTGACAAGGAGGTCAATATGGAAAAAAACAATGAGATCGAGATTGAAAACACCGAACAGATCTCAGCAATCGACAAGGACAATAACTATGACGAAAACCAGATACAGGTCCTTGAAGGTCTTGAAGCGGTAAGAAAGAGACCCGGTATGTATATCGGCTCTACAGGGCCGAAGGGACTGCATCACCTGGTTTATGAGATCGTTGATAACGCTATCGACGAGGCTCTTGCAGGATACTGCACGCTTATAAATGTGGAGCTGCTGCCCGGAAATATAGTAAGAGTTACCGATAACGGACGTGGTATCCCGACAGGTATACACCCGAAGGAGAAGATTTCTGCGGCTACAGTTGTTTATACTATTCTCCACGCAGGCGGAAAATTCGGCGGCGGCGGATATAAGGTAGCAGGCGGTCTTCACGGAGTTGGTGCATCTGTTGTAAATGCACTGTCGGAATACCTTGAGCTGACTGTTTATGACGGTGAGCACGTTCACTTCCAGCGCTTTGACAGAGGTAATTACAGCGAGCCTCTCAAAGTTATCGGAGATACCGATAAAACAGGTACATCAGTTCTCTTTAAGCCCGATCCCGAGGTCTTCCTCGAAACTACCGAGTTTGACTATGAGGTGCTGTTAAAGAGACTCAGAGAGCAGGCATTCCTCAATGCAGGTATTAAAATCATTTTTGAGGATAAGCGTGATGAGAATAACCCTGTAAGTGAAACCCTCCACTACGAGGGCGGTATCAGACAGTTTGTAGAGCATATCCACAAGACAAGGGGTGTTGAGCCGCTGTCCGATGAGGTCATCTATGTAAACGGCATGGAGGGCGATACCTTCGCAGAGATTGCTTTGCAGTATAACGATACCTATAATGATCTTATTCTGTCCTTTGCAAATAATATCCATACTCCCGACGGCGGTACTCATGAGACAGGCTTCAAAAATGCTCTTACAAAAGTAATAAACAGCTACGGCAAGAAGTTCGGCTACCTTAAAGATGAAGAAAAGCTCATGGGTGATGATGTCCGTGAGGGTCTGACAGCGATAGTATCTGTCAAGCTTACTAACTGTGAGTTTGAGGGTCAGACTAAAGGACGTCTCGGAAACCCCGAGGTCAGACCCTTTGTTGATAAGCTCGTTACCGAGAAGCTTATGAACTATTTTGAGGAAAATCCTACAGTAGCTAAAACTATTTTTGATAAATCGGTTCAGGCTAAAAAAGCAAGAGAGGCCGCTAAAAAGGCAAGAGAGCTCACCAGAAGAAAAAGCGCTCTGGAATCCTCTTCCCTGCCGGGCAAGCTTGCTGACTGCTCCGAAAGAGATGCTGAGCTCACAGAGATCTACATCGTCGAGGGAGACTCTGCGGGAGGCTCTGCTAAGGAAGGCAGAGAAAGAAAATATCAGGCTATACTTCCTCTGTGGGGTAAGATGTTAAACGTCGAAAAAGCAAGAATAGACAAGGTATACGGAAATGAGAAGCTTATGCCTGTAGTAACAGCGCTGGGAACCTCTATCGGTGAGGATTTTGATATAACAAAGCTGAGATACGGAAAAGTTATCATCATGGCCGATGCCGATGTTGACGGCTCTCATATCAGAACACTGCTTCTGACCTTCTTCTTCCGCTTTATGAGACCTCTTATTGAGGAGGGTCACGTTTATCTTGCACAGCCGCCTCTTTTCAAGGTCGCAAGAGGAAAGCAGACAAGATATGCTTTCTCCGATGCCGAGAGAGATAAGTACATTGCTGAGCTTGGCGGAGATAACGGTCAGAAGGTAAACGTTCAGAGATACAAAGGTCTTGGTGAGATGGATCCTATCCAGCTCTGGGAGACAACTATGGACCCCGAGAGAAGAACTATGATAAAGGTATCTCTTGAAGATGCCGAAAAGGCTGACGAGATATTTACTATCCTTATGGGTGATAAGGTACAGCCCAGAAGAGAATTTATCGAGAAAAATGCCGAATACGCAAAGAATCTCGATGTATAAGTTAGGAGTTTCACTTGGAAGAGAATGAAAATATCGTCAATGAAATCACTGAGGAGGAGACTGCTCCCGAAAAGGAGCCGATAATCACTCTTGACTATGACGTAAAAAACGAGGAGGAGGACAGAGCATTTCTGCAGTTTCAGAAAAAGTATGTCTATCCTCACAATATCAAGGTAACGATCGCCTTCGGGATAGTTGCGGTGATATTCATTATATCAATTTTCCGCTATCCGAACGGCTACCTTAACTATGTGCTTGGGTTTATCTGCCTGTTTATGATAGCTCTGACCTGGTACAATACGGTGAGGATAAGAAAGTACCTTGTAAAGGCTCTTAAAGTGCTTGAGGACGATAAGTATCGCTTCACGCTCTATGATGACAGCTTCAGGATAGAGACTATAGAAACGGCAGACGAGCCCGAAGAAGATGCCGAGCCTATAAAACCGCTGACAGTTAAGTTTGACGAAACAGATGTCAGTGTGATAGAAACTGATGAGATGTTTATCCTCATAGTTAAAAAAGAAGCACTTTATGTTCTTGCGAAAAGGCTTATGGACAGCTCTCAGCAGGAAACCATAAAAACAAACCTTTACGAAAAATTGCAGGGTAATTACTTCTGCCCTGAGAAAAAGGAGTTGTAATAATTGATCGATCATAATATTATTGAATCTGATGTTGAAAAGATAATGAAAGAATCTTTTATTCAATATTCGATGGCAGTAATAGTTTCGAGAGCTTTGCCTGATGTAAGAGACGGTCTGAAGCCTGTTCACAGAAGAATACTTTATACTATGTATGAAAACGGCCTTACCCCCGATCAGCAGTACCGTAAGTGCGCTGATACGGTAGGTTCGGTGCTGGGTAAGTATCACCCTCACGGTGACGCTTCCGTTTATGATGCACTGGTAAGACTTGCTCAGAGCTTCTCTATGAGGTACCCCCTTGTAGACGGTCACGGAAACTTCGGCTCTGTAGACGGAGACCCTCCGGCTGCTTACCGTTATACTGAGGCTAAAATGGCAAAAATGTCGGTGAATATGCTCACCGATATAAATAAAAAGACTGTAGATTTCCAGCCGAACTACGATGACAGATTGCAGGAGCCGGTGGTTCTGCCGTCAAGGTTCCCGAACCTCCTTTGCAACGGCTCGGTAGGTATTGCTGTAGGTATGGCTACAAATATCCCTCCGCATAACCTGCACGAGGTCATCGAGGGTATGAAGACAGTTATGAAAAACCCCGACTGCACACTCGATGAGCTTATGGAGAGCATTCAGGGACCTGACTTCCCGACAGGCGGTATCATCATGGGAAGAGCAGGCATAAGGGCTGCTTACGGCACAGGAAGAGGTAAGATAACGCTGCGCTCCAAGACCTCAATAGAAGAGATCAAGGGAAGAAACTGCATCATCGTTACCGAGATACCATATATGGTAAATAAGGCAAGGCTCTGCGTTGCTATCGCCGACCTTGTTAAAGAAAAGAGAATAGAGGGTATCCATGACCTGCGTGATGAAACAGGCAAGGACGGAATGAGAATAGTTATTGAGCTCAAAAAGGATGCAAATCCCGAGCTTGTGCTCAATAAGCTGTTCAGCTATACCCAGCTGCAGGACACTGTCGGCGTTATTATGCTGGCACTTGTAAACGGCGTTCCGAAGATACTTACTCTGAAAGAAATGCTCGAGCAGTACATCGACTTTCAGGTAGATGTTATCGAGAGAAGAACAAGGTTTGACCTTAAAAAGGCTAAAGAGCGTGAGCATATTCTGCAGGGACTTGTTATCGCACTTGATAATATCGACGAGGTAATTGAGATAATGAAAACCTCGAAGAACGTTCCCGAGGCTAAGGAGAGACTTTGCAGCCGCTTTGGTCTGACAGATATTCAGGCTGACCACATTGCACAGATGACACTGGGCAGACTGACAGGTCTTGAAAGACAGAAGATCATTGACGAACTGGCTGAGATACAGCTCAAGGTTGCCGATCTTGAGGATATACTTGCAAATCATCAGAGAGTGCTTGATATTATCATCGAAGAGGTTGAGGCTATTCAGGATAAGTTCGGCGACAAGAGAAGAACTGCTATAGAGAACGTAAGCGGTGAACTTGATATAGAAGACCTTATCCCTGTTGAAGAAAATGTAGTTACCTATACCAATGCAGGCTACATCAAGAGAATGCCTGTTTCCGAGTACAAGGCTCAGAAGAGAGGCGGCAAGGGCATCACAGGTATGAAGCAGCGTGAAGATGACTTCATAGATGAGCTTCAGATCTGCTCTTCACATGATGAGATACTGTTTATTTCAAACAAGGGCATTATGTATAAGCTCAAGTGCTATGAGCTCCCCGAGGGATCGAGAACATCACGAGGAACCAATATAGTAAATCTCTTACAGCTTAACGAGGGCGAGAAGATAGCCGCTATGATTAAGACTGAAGACTTTGCCGAGGGCAAGTTCATTGTAATGGCTACTAAGAACGGCAAGATAAAGAGGACACCTCTTAATGCTTACAAGAATGTAAGAAAGCATGGTCTTATTGCTATAGGACTTGACGAGGGCGACGAGATAGCAGGCGTCAGAATGACCTACGGTGACAATGAGCTTATCATAGCAACTCATGACGGTAACGCTATCCGCATCAAGGAAACTGACGCAAGGCTTATGTCGAGAACTGCTCACGGCGTAAGGGCTATAAGGCTCAGCAAGGGTGACTATGTGGTTTCAATGGCAAGAGTTCGTGAGGGTGCAAGCGTTCTGACAGTTTCGGAGCACGGTCTCGGAAGGCGAGTTGACCTTGAAAACTACCGTATCCAGAAGAGAGGCGGTAAAGGTCTTACAAACTATAGGAACGGTGATGTATGCGGTATTAAGGTCGTTGATGATGAAGACGATATTGTAATGATTTCATCTGACGGTATTGTAATCAGGATCAGGGCTTGTGACATCAGCATGATGGGACGTTACTCCAAGGGAGTAAGGCTTATGAGAGTTGCAGATGATGTCAAGGTAGTGGCATTCACAAGAACCGAGCATGACGATGAAGCAGAGACCGAAGAGGTTGAGCAGGCATCGCAGGAAGAGATAGAGGCATCGAACGTAGGAACAGACCCTATCGACACAGAAAATGCATCTGATGATGAAGACTAATCTATAAAAAAGTCCACACCGCAAGGTGTGGACTTTGCTTGTTGCAAAAGTTCTTTTAAAAGGGGTCTGGGGCGATAGCCCCAGTGGGGCAAATGGGGCGAAGCCCCATCTCCCCTCACTCCAGC
>OCVV011220538.1_pt1 | contig 18637 bp, 16 predicted proteins | sample 1539721 | NCBI WGS metagenome assembly OCVV01 (sample SAMN02144230, study PRJEB22623) | gut metagenome | biome: sheep rumen | host: Ovis aries | place: New Zealand | reverse complement strand
GGGGCAAAATTATATTAGAAGTTTTAGTGAGGGGGTCCGGGGGAGGACCCTTTTTCAAAAGGGTCTCCCCCGATAAGTCCTGCAGGCAGTGCGGCAGATTACTGTTTGCAGCAATACACACGGGGCGGGGGTTGACAAATGGAGAAAAAAGTGTTATAATGTGTTTCTGTCACACACATCTGTTTTTCGGAGGTGGAATCGAATGGGAGAAAAGGACGAAAAGCTGGTTATTGTCAGCTCGGAGGTACTTCCCGACATAGTGCTCAAGGTTCTTGACGCCAAGCGCATGAGGGCAAGGGGCGAGGCACTTACCTCATCGGAGGCCTGCCGCATGGTCGGCATATCCCGAAGTGCTTACTACAAGTACAAGGACTCGGTCTTCAATTATGAGGAGCAGCTTACAAATAATATCGTCTCGGTGTACTGCATACTGAGAGATGAAAAGGGTGTGCTCTCGTCAATAATCTCGAAGCTTTATGAGCTCAACACCAATATCCTGACTATCAATCAGAATATCCCTATCGACTCCGTAGCGACTGTCACCTTCTCGGTGCGGTTTGAGCATGAGGTGCTCCCGACGGCCAAGCTTCGGGACGAGCTCTCAAAGGTCAGAGGCGTGGTTGACGTTAAAATAATCTCAGGTGAATAATTTATAGAAAGTAGGAATATAAAATGCAGAACGTAGCTGTTATAGGATACGGCGTAGTAGGCTCGGGAACGGTCGAGCTGTTTATGAAGAACAGGGAGTCTATCTCAAAAAAGCTTGGGAAGGACTGCGACATCAAGTACATTCTTGACCTCAGGGATTTTCCCGATTCGCCTTTTGCTGACAGGATAATCCATGACTTTGATACTATCCTCAACGATGACGAGATAGAGGTAGTCGCAGAGGTTGTAGGAGGAACGACCTTCGCTTATGACTATACTAAGAGACTGCTCGAAAAGGGCAAGAGCGTTGTTACCTCTAACAAGGCGCTCGTGGCTGCAAAGGGAGCAGAGCTTCTCAAAATTGCAGCGGCGCACAACTGCAGCTATCTGTTTGAGGCAAGCGTAGGCGGCGGTATCCCGATAATCAGACCTCTCTGCAAGTGCCTTGCGGGAAATGAGATAGTAAAAATCTCGGGTATACTTAACGGAACTACTAACTTTATACTTTCAAAGATGATAAAGGATCAGCTCCCCTTTGACGAGGCACTGAAAATGGCTCAGGAGAACGGCTATGCCGAGGCTGACCCTACTGCCGACATCGAGGGCGAGGACGCCTGCAGAAAGATCTGTATTCTGGGCTCGCTGGCTTACGGCAAGCACATTTATCCCGAGTATGTACACTGCTCGGGTATCACAAGGATAACTCTTGACGATATAGAGTACGCTGCAAATGCAGGCTATGTTATAAAGCTTATCGGCTCGGTAAGAAAGCTTGATGACGGCAGAGTAACAGCTATTGTTTGCCCGAGACTTGTTGCCAAGAACAATATGCTCGCAAATGTCGAGGACGTATACAACGCTATAACTGTTACAGGTGACGGTGTGGGAGATGTGCTCTTCTACGGACAGGGTGCAGGAAAGCTCCCGACGGCATCGGCTGTTGTGGGCGACATTATCGACTGCATCAGACACAGCGAGAGACCCGTAGCTATCGGCTGGGAGGACTGCGACAACGAGAAGTTTGTAGTGAACTACAAGGAGACCTCGACTGCGGTATATGTACGCATAAAGGCTGATGACGCTGAAAAGCTCAAGAGCGCACTTTCCGAGATGTTCGGCAAGCTTATGTACATTGAGCGTGCAGGCAGACCCGACAATGAGCTTGCCTTCATCACTCCCGTAATGAAGGAATCCGACATCGACACAAATCTGACTATACTTTCACATTCGGCTGAAATTGCAAGCAAGATAAGAATGTATTAATTTGCTTAATGGTGCTCGCCGCACGGCTAATACGCGACGTAATTTTGCTTAAAGCTTTTCCTGCCTTGAACGCGGCAGGGAAAACCCTGCACCATCACGCGCCGTACTTTTGCTTTGGCTTTTCCTGCCTTGAACGCGGAGCAAAATAGTGCAGGCTAAAAAGCAATATTAATTCTGCACTACCTATCTCTGCGTTCAAGGCAGAAAAAGTCCAAACAAAAGAACGTCGCGTATTAGCCGTGCGGCGAGCACTGCAGGGTTTTCCCTGCCACCCAAAGGAGAATACCCATGATAAAGATACGCATACCTGCCACATCGGCAAACTTAGGTGCAGGCTTTGACGCTCTCGGCCTTGCGCTGACGTTCTATAACTACGTTGAGATAGAGGAGAGCGACACTATCGACATAGCCTCGACAGACGGCCTTGAGGTGCCGACCGATGAGAAAAACCTGATATATATTTCGGCGAAGGACCTTTTCGCTGTCTGCGGAAAGGAGCTCAAAGGCTTAAAGCTCCGCCAGACGAACAATATCCCTATGGCGAGGGGCTTGGGTTCGTCATCAGCCTGCATAATCGCAGGGCTTGTGGGTGCGAACAAGCTTCTCGGAGACCCTCTCTCCAAGGACGACCTTGTAGACCTCGCAGCCCAGATAGAGGGTCACCCCGACAACACCGCACCTGCACTGCTCGGCGGCATAGTTACAGCCGTTTTTGACGGCAGACGTGTAGAGTGGGTAAAGCAGGAGGTATACACAAAGCTTAAATTTGCGGCAATAATCCCGGACTTCGGCTTAAAGACCGAGGACGCCAGAGCCTGCCTGCCGACTGAGGTCTCCCACAAGGACGCTGTGTTCAACCTGTCGAGGGCGGCGCTGTTTTCGGCATCTCTTTTAACAGGCAAGTATGAGAACCTCCGCACAGCCGTGAATGACAGGCTGCATCAGCCGTTTCGCTCAAAGCTTATCCCGAACTGCGATGAGGTCTTTGATATAGCCTACACCCACGGAGCTTATGCGGCTTATATCAGCGGTGCAGGCCCCACAGTTATGGCTATAGTTGATGACAAGAACGAGTACTTTGCAGGAAGAGTAAAGTTCTCCCTCGACAATGCAGGCATAACAGGCTGGAATGTTCACGAGTTCGGCATAGACAATGACGGAACTGCGATATTATAAACAAAGTGCTCCCCGGTCAGGGAGCACTTTGTTTATTTTTTCACCATTTTTTCCTTGTTAAGCTTCATATCCTCCTCTGCACGGGAGAGGATATCCGCAAGTGCCTTATCGGCAGCGGGGTCGAAGTCTGCCGTTCCGCAGGCTGAGGAAGCCTTGCCCTCTGCCATTCGGCGGGTCATCTGCGCCCTCAGTGAACGGATAAGGTTTTTCCTGTTGTTGTAATCCTCACCCCTGAGAATTACTGCAAACTCATCTCCGCCTATCCTGAATACAGGGCTGTGCTTGAATTTCAGGCATATATCCGAGCAGGCATTTTTCAGGAACGCATCTCCGACATTCATGCCCATCTTCTCGTTGACCGCATTAAGACCGTTCACATCACAGAAAACCACTGCGAGCTTTTCAGTCTCGCCCTTTTCGATCTTCTCGTCGATGTCCTTCTCATAATTTGAGTACGCAAGCCTGTTCTTGACCTCTGTGAGAGCATCTCTTGTAACAGGTGCGGCTGCTTCGGCAGGATCTTTTTCATACAGTGCCTCACGGCGTTTGGAAGCATCTATATTTGTAACACCTATAACTATCAGCTCGGGTCTGCTGACAGACCTTATCGCCCTTATCCCGAAATACACGGGTCTGTTTTCAACTATCAGCCTGTAGGTTATGCTGTAAACCTCGCCCTCATGTATCTCTGAGAGGAATCTTTCCTTTTCAAGCTCCTTGCACATCTTGGGTCTGTCCTCGGGGAAGACTATCTTCATTATGAGCTCCTGCATCTTATTGAAGAAATCCTCGTCTAACACGCCCTCGGGATCGTCATAGGGGTTTGTGTACTCAATATATGTGTCATCATTGATGTTTACGATATAGATCATATCGCTGCAGCTTCCGATTGCTGAAACATCACGGTGAAACTCGGTGTAGTTGCTGTTTTTCCCGGCTATGCTCTTTCCAGCCTCGGCTATACCCTCGGCGGCAAGCTTTCCTGTCTCTCTGAGAACTTCCTTAGCTTCGTTTCTGAGCTTCTTCTTAGCCTTTCTTTTAAGAGCCGATCTTATTACCTTAGTTGTGATAAGCACTGCTGCCGCACTTACTGCCGCTGCAGCGGTATTTCTGACTGTATTGCATTTCATACTGAAACCTGCCCCTTCCTGATATACTGTTTCGCTTCTCCGTGCTTACTAGTCTTTTTCATTTTAGCACAAAATTCAGAGTACGTCAATAGAGAAAAATCAAAAGCCCCGAGGGGCTTTCCGTAAGAGTGCTGCAAAAGTATGAGTGTCGGCGGTGCAAAAGCTGTTCGGATAGCCTGATTTTTTGTGCATAATAACCAAAAAGTGTATAGAAAATATTAAATGATAAAATGTTTGCTTGTTTTTTGGAGGCGAAAGTTATATAATTGTTTCCATGTATAATAAAGTTTAATATGGGGTGCGAGGGCTTTTAATCAGCGCTTTCCCGTATTACATTTCCGCCTGTGAAGGGAGGATTTTTCATGGAAGGAAAAACAATGGTCGGCACTGACCTTATCAGTCAGATACTTGACCTCGACCGCAGAGCCGAGCAGCGCATAAAAGATGCTCTTGCGCAGAGTGAAGAGAAAAAGGCCGAGTGCGCACGCAGACAGGAAGATATAGATCAGAGCGTGACCGAGAAGGTGAATGCCTACACCGAACAGCTCAGAGCCTCTACCGATAAGGCTGTTGAGTCCGAGACTCTGAAGATAAGAACGCTCCGGAAGGGCAGGCTCAAGGAGCTTGATGCAGTCTATGAGCGTGAACATGAGCGCTGGGAGCAGGAGATATTCAGCGCCGTTGTGAACCCTGAAAAGGAGTAAAAGGATATGCTCACAAGCAGTTCCATGAATGCGACTGTAGCTAAGATAAGGGCAGTTCGGGGGAAGATGTTTTCTCAGCAGCAGTACAGAGAGCTTATGCTCAAGCAGACTGTTCCCGAATGTGCCGAGTACCTTGCACAGTCGCCGAGATATAAAGATGTGTTCCGTGACGTTGATCCGAACACTGTACACAGAGGCTACCTTGAGGAGCTTCTGCAAAAGGCAAACTTTGAAACCTATAACCGCCTCTGCGGTTTCCAGCAGCTTGATTCTATTCCGTACTACGGCTTTCTGCTCGCAAGAATGGAGATAGCGAATATTCTGCTGATGATAAACAGCATAAATTCTGACCTTGACAAGCCTGTGCTTACACAGCTGCCTGGGTATGCGATAAAGCATTCAAGGGTGAAGCTTCTGGAGCTTAGTCAGGCGGAGAATTTTGAGGAGCTTCTGGAGGTCCTCAGAGGTACACCCTACAGAAAACCTCTTTTGAAGGTAAAAACCGACCCCTCGGGCAGGGCAGACTATACAGAATGCGAGCTTGCCCTCAGAAAGGATTACTTTGAGCGCCTTATACAGGACGTTGAGCATGATTTTCACGGCAGAGAGGAAAAGGAGATCAAGGAGATCATTCTCTACGAGGTCGATACGATGAATATCATCAATGCCTACCGAATGAAAAAGTATTTCGGGTATTCGGCGGAGAAGATCAAGCAGAGCATAATCAATGTCAGGGGCAACCCTATGGGCAGGCTTAAAGAGTACTTTGAGCTCTCCGACCCCGATGAGATGTTTGAATGGCTTAAAAATACAAAATACGGCAAGGGTATGCGTGAGACCGGCATTATAGAGACAGGTATCGCTGACATAAGGTACAGAAAGCTCAGTCACATTCTGTCCTCGACAACGAGTGCGCCCGCAGCACTGTATGCCTATGTAAGGCTCAGTGCGGTGGAGATCTCAAACATAGTACACATTATAGAGGCTGTCCGCTACGGTGCGGACACCACTCAGCTGGAGCACGAACTGCTGATATTTTAATCAGGTAATAGTTAAAAGGTAATAGGGAATAGGGAATAGGTAATTTAGGTAATAGGTAATAGGGAATAGGGAATAGGTAATTTAGGTAATAGGTAATAGGGAATAGGGAATAGGTAAGGTATCGCCTTCGGCGATGTTTTAAAATGGGGCTTTGCCCCATACCCCTTTCAAAACATTATGAATTACACGAATTTTTAATATAAAACTAACGAAAGGAAAAGTAAATGAGCTATGGCAATTGAAACAATGTCTCTTGTCAATATTCTCGGAAATATGGATGAGCTCGATCAGGCGCTTGAAAGGTGCTGTGAAAGCGGTATCTTCCATATTGAGCCTGCCTTCTCCCCCGGAGAGGCAAGAGGGCGCCTCCTGAATGACAGGAACGAATATGCAGCGCTTCTGAAAAGAGCTGTCAAGATAGCCGCCGACTGCGGTATAGAGCCTGTTGAGACTGACTGCAAGGGGCTTTCGGCTGACAGCGCAGGGGAGCTTGAAGCTGTCTGCTCGGAGCTTGAAAAGGGCTTCGATGCGGTCTCCCGTGACAGCCGTGAGGGTGATGCGAGAATCGAAGAGCTGAGACAGGCACAGAAGCACATAAAACATCTGAAAGGTATGAACAGCGACTTCCAGCAGCTATTCTCCTGCAAGCACGTCAGCGTAAGGATAGGACGTCTGCCGCTGGATAATTACCCCAAGCTTGAATACTACAACGATAACTTCTTCTTTGTGGCGTTTGAGAAATCTGACAGCTATTGCTGGGGAATGTACTTCTGCCCCGAGGGCGACAAGGAAAGGGTAGACGACCTGTTCAAAAGTATGTACTTTGAAAGGGTAATGCTTCCGAGGTACGTTTCGGGAAATGCTGATGAGGCCATGAAAAATATCTCAGATGAGATAGCTCAGCTTGAAGCTTCAAAGAAGGAAGCCGAGGAAAAGGTTTCAGCATTTACAAGAGTGAATGAGAACAAAATACAGATGCTATGTACAAAGCTGCAGCTAAAGAGCAAGTACTCAGACCTTAAAAAGAATGTGGGTACTGTAAACAGCGGACAGGGCACAAAGCACTACATTATTAAGGGCTTTGTTCCGAAAAAGAAGGAAGCTGAGTTCTCAAAGCTGTTTGACGGGCTGGAAAGCTCAGAGGTATCCTTCCTTCCCCCGGACGCTGACGCTTCCTGTCAGCCGCCTACGGTGCTTAAAAACAGCTTCCTCACACGGCCCTACAGAATGCTGGTCGAAATGTACGGCCTGCCCGTATATGACGGCATAAACCCGACTGCCTTTGTGGCACTGACCTACACACTGCTCTTCGGAATAATGTTCGGAGACTTAGGACAGGGCTTTGTGATACTTCTTGCGGGAATACTTCTGCATAAGAAGCTTGGTCCTATGGCCGGCGGTATCGTCAGACGAGTGGGCTTGTCCAGTATGGTGTTCGGAACGCTCTACGGCTCGGTGTTCGGGTTTGAGGAGCTTCTTGACCCCGTGTATGAGAGCATTGGAATTGACTTCCTGCCGCTTAAAGTCTTCAAGCAGACGAACTTCATTCTGCTGACTGCGGTAGGCATAGGAATTGCCCTTATACTTATTTCGATGATAATAAACATCTACGCAGGCTTCAAAGCCAAGGACTACGAAAAGGCGATATTCGGGTGCAACGGTATCTGCGGACTGATTTTCTACGGCTCGATAATCACGGGAGTTGTGTCCACAATGATGTTTGATGTAAAGGTAATGTCCGCACCCTTTGTTATCTGCCTGATAGTTATACCGCTTCTGTGTATCTTCTGCCGTGTGCCGCTGGCTGCATGGGTGAAGTACAGAAAGTGGCAGCTCTCCGAGGACGGCGAGCCGATGACTATAGGAAACTTTATTGTAGAGAACTTCTTCGAGATGTTTGAGTTCCTGCTCAGCTACGTTTCCAACACGATGTCCTTCCTGAGAGTAGGCGGCTTCGTTCTCTCTCATGCGGGCATGATGCTCGTTGTTATGACCCTTATGGACGGCGCAGGTGCGATAGGTCAGCCGATAGTGCTGATAATCGGAAACCTGTTTGTTATGGCTATGGAGGGTATGATCGTAGCTATCCAGATAATCAGGCTTGAATTCTATGAGATGTTCTCAAGATTCTATGACAGCGGCGGAAAGCCCTTTGAGCCTGTCAGCGTAAAGTTCACACCGGTGACTGAAAGTAATTAATTGGAGGTAATCAATATGCTTATTTATTTTGCACTGCCGCTTATTGCGATCGCACTTCTGCTTGTGCCTTTCGCACTTATGGCTAAGAAGATCAAGAACGGAAAGTCGCCTAAGGGCGCATTTATAGGAAACCTCTGCACCTTTGCAGGAATAATGCTTATGTCTATCCTTGTACCGATCGGAGGCTTTGTACACGCTGCCGCTGAGGAGACCTCAAAGGCTGCACAGCTTTCTACAGGTACAGGTCTCGGATACCTTGCCGCTGCACTTGCAGTAGGTCTCTCCTGCGTGGGAGCAGGTATCGCAGTTGGTTCGGGTACTCCTGCCGCTATCGGTGCGACCTCGGAAGACCCGAAGAACTTCGTTAAGGCACTTATCTTCGTCGTACTTGGTGAAGGTATCGCCCTTTACGGACTGCTTATCTCAATTCTTATCATTTCCAATATCGGAGGCTAAGGAGCTATCCTTATGAGATTTTATCTTATCAGCGACAACATAGATACACAGATGGGCATGAGGCTCGCAGGTATCGAGGGAGTTGTCGTTCACACCCCCGAGGAGGTCACAGCAGCCCTTGATGAGGCTATGCAGATGGAAGACGTAGGAGTTATCCTTATGACTGACCTTGCCGTAAAGCAGTGCAGGGAGAAGGTCTATGAGTACAAGCTGACGGTAAAGCAGCCCCTCATAGTAGAGATACCCGACCGTCACGCAACATCAAAGATATCGGATACTATATCACGCTATCTTTCCGAGGCTATCGGCGTTAAGCTCTGACCACGGGACAACAGGAGGACATTATGAAACTCAGTGAGGCACAAAGGTTTGACCGCTTCGAGAAGGCTGTGTTCGACGATGCCGACAAGACAGCCGCAGAAATAATAGCCGAAGCGAACAGACAGTATACCGAAACTATAGAGGCAGCCGAGCAGGCATCGGAGCAGAGGATAGAGTCTGCCGAGAGAGCCGAGAGCACTAAGGAGCGTGAAAGACAGCTCCGTGAGGTGTCGGCGCAGAAGCTTGCCTGCCAGAGAGAGATTCTCGAACACAGAGAAGAGCTTATAGATAATGTGTTTGCGGCTGTCAGAGAGAGGCTTGTTAAGTTCAGAGCGTCTGAGCAGTATGCTGACTATCTGAAGGCAGCTTCCAAGGAGGCTTGGAAGGCTTACCCCGTATCGAAGGGCAAGGTGTGCTTAGCACCTGCGGATATGGGCTATGCAAAGCTTTTTGAGGGCTTTGAGACAGAGGAGAATGACAGCATAGAGCTTGGCGGAGCACTCATAATCTATGAGAGCGAGGGCATAGCCCTTGACTTCACATTTGATTCGGCCTTTGAGGAACAGAGAGCGAAGTTCTCCGAGCGCAGGGAACTGGCCCTGTAAGCCTTTGCTCGGGCAACAGTTTTTTTGATAATAGGGTAATTGGCAGAATAGGTAGTAGATAATAGGAAACAGGTAATTTAGGTAATAGGGAATAGGGAATAGGTAATTTAGGTAATAGGGAATAGGGAATAGGTAATAGGTATGGTATCGCCTTCGGCGATGATTTTTAATGGGGCTTTGCCCCATACCCCAAGGTGATAGGTTGAAAAACTTATCGAAAAACGACCTGAAACCTATAACCTAAAATCTATAGCCTATAACCTATAACCTAAAACCTAAAACCTATCCTAAGAGCAGCAAATGAAAAAGTCTGCACTACCTACGTGCCCGAATGGGCATCGTCAGCGAAGCTGACACCATACCTATTCCCTATTCCCTATTACCTATTACCTAATATATTAAAGAGGAAACATATATGGATGTTATCTATTCAATAAACGGACCTGTAGTAAAGGTAGCCGATACAAAGACCTTCTCTATGCAGGAAATGGTCTATGTCGGCGAGAAAAGACTTATCGGTGAGGTCATCAGAGTTGAGTCGGATTTTACTACTATTCAGGTCTATGAGTCTACAACGGGGCTGAAGCCCGGTGAGCCTGTAGAAAGTACAGGTGCGCCTATGTCGGCGACCCTCGCCCCGGGAATAATCACGAATATTTTCGACGGTATTGAAAGACCCCTCAGAAAGCTCTCCGAAATGTCGGGAGCGTTCATAGCAGACGGTGCTAACATTCCGAGCGTTGATATGGAGAAGGAGTACAGGGTAACTGTCACCTGCGAGGTGGGCGATAAGCTCAGTGCAGGCGATATATACGCTGTCTGCCCCGAAACTCCCGTCGTTGAGCACAGATGTATGGTGCCTCCGCTTTCAAAGGGCGGCGAGGTCATCTGGACTGCTAAAAACGGCGACTATAAGGTAAATGATACCGTAGTTAAGATAAAGGACACAGCAGGCAGAGTGACCGAGCTTACCCTTATGCAGAAGTGGCCTATCAGAACACCACGTCCATGCAAAAGGAGACTGCCTATCGACAGACCTCTTGTGACGGGTCAGCGTATAGTTGATACTATCCTGCCTATCGCTAAGGGCGGCACAGCCGCTATCCCCGGAGGCTTCGGCACAGGAAAGACTATGACCCAGCACCAGCTTGCTAAATGGTGCGATGCGGATATTATCGTGTATATCGGCTGCGGCGAGCGTGGAAACGAGATGACTCAGGTGCTGGAGGAGTTCTCCGAGCTTATCGACCCGAGAACCCAGAAGCCCCTGACCGACAGAACAGTGCTGATAGCAAACACCTCAAATATGCCTGTTGCGGCAAGAGAGGCATCTATCTATACGGGTATAACACTGGCTGAGTACTACAGAGATATGGGCTACCACATAGCCATAATGGCGGATTCGACTTCAAGATGGGCTGAGGCTCTGCGTGAGATCTCGGGCAGACTTGAGGAAATGCCTGCCGAGGAAGGCTTCCCTGCATATCTGCCGTCAAGAATATCCGAATTCTATGAGAGAGCAGGCTATGTTGAAAGCTTAAACGGCAAGGAGGGCTCGGTAACTATCATCGGAGCAGTTTCCCCTCAGGGAGCTGACTTCTCCGAGCCTGTAACACAGAACACAAAGAGATTTGTAAGGTGCTTCTGGGCGCTGGATAAGTCTCTCGCCTATGCAAGACATTATCCTGCTATCAACTGGAACACCAGCTACTCGGAGTATACCGAGGATCTTGGCGAATACTATAAAAAAAGAGTTTCCGATGACTTTATGGAGGTCAGACAGGAGATATCAAATATCCTCGTTGAGGAAAACACCCTCATGGAGATCGTAAAGCTTATGGGTACCGACGTTCTGCCCGACGATCAGAAGCTTCTGATAGAGGTTGCAAGGATAGTAAGAGTAGGCTTCCTTCAGCAGAATGCCTACCACAAGGACGATACCTATGTACCGCTTGAAAAGCAGTACCTTATGATGAAGCTGATACTCAGCTTTTACGATAAGGCGAAGAACGCTCTTTCAAAGGGCATTACGGCTTCAAAGGTGCTTGAAAACGGCTGGGCTGAGAAGATAATCAAGGTCAAGTACGATATCCCGAACGACAAGCCCGAAATGTTCAGGGACTATGAGCTGGATATGAGAAAGGACTTTGAAGAGCTGATCGGAGGTGTCGGAGCGTGAATGTAAAATACATCGGACTGAGCAGTATAAACGGCCCTCTGGTGGCGCTTGACCATGTAAGCGGTATCTCTTATGATGAAATGGCTGAGATAAGGCTTGATGACGGCACAAAAAGGCTTGCAAGAGTTGTTGAGGTAGACCGTGACAGGGCAGTGCTTCAGGTGTTTGAGGGAACTAAGGGGCTCTCGCTTGCGAACACTACCACAAGCTTTGAGGGAAAGAGCATGGAGCTCCCTCTCTCAACCGAAATGCTCGGACGTATCTTCAACGGTGCAGGCAGACCGATAGACGGTCTGGGCGATATTTTCCCCGAAAAGACCGCCGACATAAACGGTGCGCCTCTCAACCCCGTTATGAGAACATATCCGAGAAACTATATAAACACAGGCATAAGCTCGATAGATGCACTTATGACCCTTATCAGAGGTCAGAAGCTGCCTATCTTCTCGGGCTCGGGTCTGTCACACAACAAGCTTGCAGTTCAGATAGTAAGGCAGGCAAAGATAGCTGACGAAAACGGTCAGGACTTTGCGGTTGTGTTCGGAGCAATGGGCGTTAAGAATGACGTTGCCGACTATTTCAGAAGAAGCTTTGAGGAGTCGGGAGCGCTCGGAAGGGTAGTAATGTTCCTTAACCTCTCGAACGACCCTATCATTGAGAGAATACTCACCCCGAAGGTAGCGCTCACCTGTGCGGAGTATCTTGCCTTTGAGCATGATATGCACATTCTTGTAATTCTTACAGATATGACATCTTACGCAGAGGCTCTGCGTGAGTTCTCTTCGTCAAAGGGAGAGATACCCGGCAGAAAGGGCTATCCGGGCTATCTGTATTCAGACCTTGCCTCTATTTATGAGAGAGCAGGCATAGTAAAGGGCTCAAAGGGCTCTGTAACGCAGATACCTATCCTGACAATGCCGAATGACGATATAACTCACCCTGTACCTGACCTTACAGGCTACATCACCGAGGGTCAGATAGTTCTCGACCGTAACCTCGACCAGACAGGAGTTTATCCTGCGGTGTCAATACTGCCGTCGCTGTCCCGACTTATGAAGGACGGTATCGGTGAGGGCTACACAAGAGAGGATCACCAGATGGTTTCAAACCAGCTCTTTGCGGCTTATGCAAAGGTGCAGGACGCAAGAAGCCTTGCTTCCGTTATCGGCGAGGAGGAGCTGTCCTCAGCGGATAAGGCATATCTGAAATTCGGTGAGCTTTTTGAAAAGCACTTTATAGATCAGGGCTTTGATGTCAACAGAACTATCGAGGAGACCCTCGACCTTGGCTGGACGCTTCTTTCCACTCTGCCGAGGACAGAGCTCGACCGTGTTGATGACGAGCACCTTGAAAAATACTACAGCGCCGAAAAGGCGGCAGAGTATTTCAGCGAAGACTAGACTTTTGGCAGCAAGCTTTTGAAGGTAATAGCGAACAGATAATCAGGTAATAGCGAACAGATAATCAGGTAATAGGGAACAGATAATCAGGTAATAGGGAATAGGGAATAGGGAATAGGTAATGTATCGCCTGCGGCGATGATTTTGAATGGGGCTTTGCCCCATACCCCTAGGTGATAGGTTGAAAAAACTATCGGAAAACGATCTGAAACCTATAACCTAAAATCTATAACCTATAACCTAAAACCTATCCTAAGAGCAGCAAATGAAAAAGTCTGCACTACCTACGCGCCCGAATGGGCATCTGTCCGCTTTGCGGACACCATACCTATTCCCTATTCCCTATTACCTATTACCTAAATACCTATTCCCTATTACCTGAACAACACCTATTCCCTGAACAACACCTATTCCCTATTACCTGAACAACAATATAAGGAGGGTTAGCTTATGGCGGACCAGCAGGTCTTTCCTACAAAGGGTAATCTTATACTGTCGAAGAAGGCATTGCAGCTGGCAGCGCTTGGCTATGAACTCCTCGACAGGAAAAGAAGTATACTGATAAGAGAGCTCATGGAGCTCGTTGACAAGGCAGGAGCGCTCAGAGGCAGCATTGAGGATACCTACATCGGTGCCTATGCCGCTTTGCAGAGGGCAAACATCACAATGGGTGTTATAATGCCCTACGCAAGCTCTGTGCCTATTGAGAAGGGCCTTAGCCTTTCGTCAAAAAGCGTAATGGGAGTGGAGCTCCCGACTGTGAAGCTGGAGGATCGGCCGACCGAGGTTGCCTACGGCTTTTCACAGACGAATTCGCAGCTTGATATTGCGTTCCTTGAATTCGGAAAGGTAAAAAGGATAACTGCCGAGCTTGCCGAGGTGGAGAACAGTATCTACAGACTCTCGGTTGCTATCAGAAAAACACAGAGAAGAGCAAACGCTCTGCAAAACATTATTATCCCGAGAAATGAAAGGATAGTGAAGTTTATTTCCGACTCTCTCGAAGAGAAGGACAGAGAGGAGTTCTCAAGAATGAAGGTCATTAAGGCTCAGAAGCTTAAAAAGCAGAAGGCCTGATAAACTTACGGACGTCTAAAAGGAGGGTTCTCATGTTTCAGAGATTAAGCAAGCTTTTTCGCAATTACTGGATACTGAGCGTTTTCTGCATTGTGCTCGGAGCAGCACTGATAGCAGATCCGCACTTTTTCACAAAGTCCATAAGCTGGGTGATAGGCGGCCTTTTTGCTGCCTACGGAATAGTTTTCCTGATAAAGTATTTTATAAATTCTGCGCAGGAAAACTTCGGTGCTGACCTTGTAAAGGGCGTTATACTGATAGCCATAGGCGTGTTCATAATAGTTCGGTGGGAGTTTATCCCGAACGTTATTGCAATATTCACAGGCTTCTATATGCTGATAAGCTCGGTCATATCGCTGCAGAGTAACCTTCGGGTAAAAAAAGCGGGCATTGACGGCTGGCAGACAGGTGCGCTCTTCTCGGCACTGACACTGGCGGCAGGCTGTGTGCTTATCTTCAATCCGCTGATGGGCGTAAGCTTTGCAATGACTGTACTTGGAGTTGCTCTTCTCGTGTCGGGTATCGCAAATGTGATAAGCTGCTTCGGTGCGTCAAGAAGGCTCAATAAGATCATGAAGTCGGGCAAGTCGGGTGAGATCGTTGTCTACGGCGAGAACAGACGCTCAAATGATGATGATTTTATTGATATATAAATATTAGGAGTGAACCTGTTTGACAGACAATAATACCGGAACTAAAGACAATCTTCTGAAAAAGATTTACGGCGGCCTCAATATGAGCTGGCCTGCGGTAATAATTATGGCGGTGGCTTCGGCCGTTGTTACGGCGGTGTTTCTGCAGGTGCCGATTTTCAAAAACACCTCGTTTGAGAGAATGGGCGTAAACTTTGAAGCGTGGTTCGTGTTTGCACTGCTGATAATGCCGAACAGCAAAAGCCCTCTGGACTCGGCACTGAAGACCTTCGTGTTCTTCCTTGTGAGCCAGCCGCTGATCTACCTGATACAGGTACCGTTTTCGGATATGGGCTGGGGGCTTCTCAGCTATTATAAAAACTGGGTGGTCTGGACACTGCTGACCTTCCCTATGGCTTTTGTCGGGTGGTTTCTCAGAAAGAGAAACTGGCTGAGCCTGCTTATACTGTCACCTGTGATAGTTTTTCTCTCAGCTGTAGGTGTAAGCGCCCTGACAGATACCTTCTACGAGCCGCCCTATCTTCTGGTGACAGGTCTTTTCTGCCTCGGACAGGCGGCTGTGTATACCTTTGCATTCACCGAGAACAAATGGCAGAGGCTTGCGGTATTGGCGGCGGTTATCATAACAGCGGTCATTGTGGTTATCAGGGTCGGACAGGCAGATATTTCGGGACAGTCGGTACTGCCCGATGGTTACAGCTATTCAGAGAACGCTGAAATAAGCGTTGAGAACAGTGAGCTTGCTTCGGTTGAGCTTACAGACCCCAAGGAGGGCTTTGTTTACATCAAGGGCAGCAAGTACGGCGAGACTGAATTCACCGTCACCGACGGAGACAAGAAAGACACCTTTACCCTGAAGCTGTTCAGGGAAAACGGACTTACACAGATCAAGATCACTATCGAGAAGTGATTTTCAGACATTGGGAGAAAATAATCAAAAAAAGCCGACAAAAAGTCTGCCAATTTGTGAAAGTGTGAAAATGTGAGAAAATCCCTTGACAAATCGGGAAGTATGGTTTATACTCATAAATGTAAACAGCAATGGCGCTGTGGACTTGATGTTCACGGCGCCTGTTTTGTTTGGATAATTATTCAGGAGGAATCATTATGAATGTACCCGAATTCTTTGGCGCTGACGTTTTCAATGAGTCTGTGATGAGAGAAAGACTGCCTAAGGCAACCTTCAAGGCTCTCAAGAAGACCATTGACAAGGGAGAGGCTCTCCAGCCTGAGGTCGCAAATATCGTAGCTAATGCTATGAAGGACTGGGCAGTTGAGAGAGGCTGCACCCACTATACTCACTGGTTCCAGCCGATGACAGGTCTCACCGCTGAGAAGCATGACAGCTTTATCTCACCGACTGATGACGGTCATGTAATTATGGAGTTTTCGGGAAAGGAGCTCATCAAGGGCGAGCCTGACGCATCAAGCTTCCCTTCGGGCGGTCTCAGAGCCACATTTGAGGCAAGAGGCTATACCGCATGGGATCCTACCTCCTATGCTTTTATAAAGTGCAACACTCTTTGTATCCCGACTGCCTTCTGCTCCTACAGCGGTGAGGCTCTTGACAAGAAGACACCTCTGCTGAGGTCTATGGAGGCTATCAACAAGTCGGCGCTCAGAGTGCTGAAGCTGTTCGGCTCCGATGCAGTGAGAGTTATTGCAAATGTAGGCCCCGAGCAGGAGTACTTCCTTATCGACAGAGAGATGTACTCGCACAGAAAAGACCTTATCTTCACAGGAAGATCACTCTTCGGAGCACCTGCACCTAAGGGTCAGGAGCTTGAGGACCACTACTTCGGAACTATCAAGACCAGAGTTCAGGCTTATATGAGAGACCTTGACGAGCAGCTCTGGAGACTGGGTGTTTACGCAAAGACCAAGCACAACGAGGTAGCACCTGCTCAGCATGAGCTTGCACCGATCTTCACGACTGCAAACATCGCTACCGACCACAACCAGCTTACTATGGAGATAATGAAGAGAACTGCAAGAAAGCACGGCTTCAAATGTCTGCTTCACGAGAAGCCCTTTGCAGGCATCAACGGCTCGGGTAAGCACAATAACTGGTCGCTCTCCACAAACACGGGAATAAACCTTCTTGACCCCGGAAAGACACCTGCCGAGAACGCACAGTTCCTGCTCTTCCTGACGGCTGTTATCAAGGCTGTAAATGATTATCAGGATATTCTCAGAGCAAGCGTTGCTTCCGCAGGAAATGACCACAGACTCGGCGCTAACGAGGCACCTCCTGCTATCATTTCCATCTTCCTCGGCGAGGAGCTTACAGATATTCTTGACTCTATCGTAAACGGAGTTAAGTACGAGGGCAAGAGAGTTGAAATGGAGATCGGTGTTGACGTTCTGCCTCACTTCCGCAAGGACACCACCGACAGAAACAGAACCTCGCCTTTCGCATTCACAGGAAATAAGTTCGAGTTCAGAATGCCCGGCTCGAAGCTCTCGGTCGCAGGCCCTATGACAGTGCTCAATACTATCACCGCTAAGGTGCTTGATGATTTCGCTGATGTGCTCGAAAGTGCAGATAACTTCCAGGACGCTCTTGACGACCTTATCAAGAAGACTATCAAGGAAAATCAGGCTATTATCTTCAATGGCAACGGCTATTCTGCCGAGTGGCCTGTTGAGGCTGAAAAGAGAGGCCTCTTAAATCTCAGATCAACGCCCGAGGCTGTTCCTACCTTTGTTGATCCGAAGAACATTGAGCTGTTTGAAAAGTACGGCGTTTATACCGAGACAGAGCTTCACTCCAGAGTTGAAATTCTCCTCGATGAGTACTGCAAGACCCTCAATATTGAGGCTCTTACAATGATAGATATGGCTAAGAAGGACATTCTTCCTGCTGTTGCGTCCTACATCAAGGACCTCGCAAAGACCTCGGAGCTTGCTAAGAACTGCGGTGCTCCCACCGACTTTGAGGACGATATGGTCAAGAGACTGTCTGCTCTTGCAAGCCAGACCTATAAGAAGCTCGGCGCTCTTGAGGACGCAGCTCAGAAGGCTCACGAGATCGAGGGCGTTCAGGAGCTTGCAAACTATTACCACGATACAGTATTCGTAGCAATGGGCGAGCTCAGAGCAGTCGCAGACGAGATGGAAACCCTCGTCGGCGAGAAGTACTGGCCGTACCCGACCTACGGAAAGCTTCTGTTCTATGTAAACTGATACGGATAATAAAGAACGCTCCTGCCTGCACGGCGGGAGCGTTTTGGTTTGACAATATGAAACTTATGTGCTATAATAAGAAAAGGAAGTGCTGTATAAACAGCGGCACAGGCGGGATCTCCCTGTAACGGGGAGGTGATGACAATGGTTACATACTCGGATATGTTTGCATACTCGATGGTGATACTGAGCGTCATCGCACTTTGTTACGAATTCTTTCACAAGAAAAAGTAACGCAGTTTCTTTAAGGCAAAGCTCATAAAAAAGAAACACCGCCCAGCTCCACCAAAGCGACGGTGTTTCAAACACATAACTAAGGGGAGAGACCGCTGAAGCCGCAAGGCGTACAGCACTTCTCCTTTTCTGATGTTATTATACCACATCGGAAAGCCCTTGTCAAGGGGAGTGTCTCGGTTTGACAATATGAAACTTATGTGCTATAATAAGAAAAGGAACGTATCGTGAAAAACGGTAGGCGGTCAAATCTAACCTCCGACTTAACGGAAGGAGGTGAGCATAGTGAGTGTACTCGAGGTACTGACTTTGATGTTACTTATCACGAATATTGTCGGGGTCATACTCGACAACTGCAATAAAAA
>OCVV011358039.1_pt1 | contig 18645 bp, 19 predicted proteins | sample 1539721 | NCBI WGS metagenome assembly OCVV01 (sample SAMN02144230, study PRJEB22623) | gut metagenome | biome: sheep rumen | host: Ovis aries | place: New Zealand | reverse complement strand
TTGAAATGGAAAACTACAACACTTAATCTTTATGTGCATCCGAATATGGAACAAAAGAAAAAGTGCATCAATAAGATGTTTAAATGCTTGTAAGATTTTTAGTTTTATGAAACTATGATGCAAGGTTTTTGTTAACTTTGCATTTAAGTAGTGAAATGGAAGGAGGAAACCAATGTAAGTTGGGTTGCTCATATAGTAAAATTAAGTTTTCCACGGCGGTAGTAATATCGCCATAAATATCAGAAAATGAAAATAAGGTTTTATCGTTGGTACAATGGTTTGTTAGCTTCGCTACTCGCCTTTTTGGGTTATGGTTGTTCGTCAGAAGAACCTAATGGTCGAGATGACGATATGTTGATGTATGGCATGCCAACAACCGAATATCAGGTTAAGGGTAGTGTTACTGATGAAAAAGGAAAGGCTATTCCTGGCATTCAGGTGAAATGTCAGGATACTTTTTATGAACCAAATATATTTAATAGAGACTCTGTTAAAACTGATGCGAATGGAAAGTATAATCTTACGTTTAATAAAGTTGAGACAACTTTGAAGCATACCCGTCTTGTTGTGCAGGATGTGGATGGTGCTGAGAATGGCGAGTTTGAAAACGACACCATAAATCTTAATGGCGCAGAAGCAAAGAAGATTAAAGACGGAGAGGGATGGTTTAATGGCGCATACGAGGTTAATGTTGATGTGAAACTGAAGAAGAAATGAAGCCAACTCCATTAACTTTAAAGAAGAAGTTTGCCCTTGAACTGTGGCGACAGAAAGAGGCTATCATTCGTAATACTCACCCTTTGCAGCAGCTATTTTGGGAGAGCACCTTGCGTTGCGATCTTAAATGTCGTCATTGTGGTAGCGACTGCAAGATGCAGTCGGCCAGTAAGGATATGCCTAAGGAGGATTTTCTTAGGGTTCTTGATGGTATAGCTCAGAGGGTGGATCCACACAAGGTGTTTATAATCATCTCGGGTGGTGAACCATTGATGCGCAAGGATATTGAAGAATGTGGTGCCGAGATTTATCGCAAGGGCTTTCCTTGGGGAATGGTAACCAACGCTTTGCACCTCACCCCAGAGCGTTATCAGCGACTTCTTGCTTCGGGTATGCACTCTATGGCTATTAGTCTTGATGGTTTGGAAGAAGACCATAACTGGATGCGTGGCAACGAGAACAGTTTTCGCATGGTTTCTCAAGCCATAGACATGCTTGTGGCAACACAGAACTTTGTTTTTGATATTGTAACCTGCGTTACTCATCGTAACTATACCAAGCTTGATGACATTAAGGAGTTTCTTATAAGCAAGGGAGTGAAACGCTGGCGATTGTTTTCGGTGTTTCCAATGGGAAGAGCTGCCAACGACCCAATGATGCATCTTGACACAGAGGAGTTTAGAGGACTTTTTGAATATATCAAGCGCACACGCGAGGAAGGACGCATACGTGTTGACTATGGTTGCGAGGGATTCTTAGGTAACTATGAGGGTGAGGTTAGAAATCGTTTCTTTGGCTGTCAGGCAGGTGTTACTGTTGGCTCTGTCATGGCAGATGGTGCTATTGGTGCCTGTGCCAGTATTCGTGCCGACTATCACCAAGGAAACATCTATGATGACGATTTTATGGATGTATGGGAAAACCGCTATGCCCCTTATCGCAATCGCAACTGGATGAAACACGACGATTGTGCCACTTGCCGATACTGGCGTTACTGCCGAGGCGGAGGTATGCATCTGCGTGATGCCAATGGCAACCTCCTTTTCTGTCATTTAAAAAGAATGCTTGCGAAAAAAGTTTCAAAAGTTAGGAAATAAGATAAAAAACTTTTATCTTTGCATGCATGATAGTTTCGTTATCATATCATGAAATGAACTATCTGTTAACTTATAATACCAACCACTTAATGTAGTTTGATATGCGATACTTACTTATGTTTGTTGTGATGATGCTTATGCAATCATCGTTTAATGTTTGTGATGCGAAAAAGAAACAAAATGTTGTTGTTGATACGCTGCAGATGCTCTCAAGCAAGGGAGATAGCTGTGTAGAGGCTTTTGACTATTTTCATGCCTCGCTGTATTATAAACAGGCGTATGACTTTAAACAGAGTGTTGCTGTGACAAGGAAACTTGCCAATGCGTATCGTAAGATGGGGCGCAATAAGGATTGTGCTGCTCTGCTTGAAACAGTTCCTTCAGATAGTTTGACCTACACAGACTTTCGATCGCTTTATTTTGCTTATCATAATCTGGATAATAAGCTTAAATTCCTTTTTTATGGCAATAGAGCTACCGCTGTCAATCCTTATGACAACGAGATCGTTGTGTCTATGGCAACATACTATAATGATTCGAATAGCCCTCAGATGGCTGCAGATATCTGCAAGCAATATTTGACTGGCGACTCTACCAATATGCTTGTTTTGCGTCAATATGGTTATGCTTGTTATCTGACGGGTAAGTATAAGGAGGCTTTTGATATCTATAAAAAACTTGAGGGTAATGGCTTTGATAATTATGAATCAACATTTGTGATGGGTATTTCGCTTGAGATGATAGAGCAATATGATTCGGCTTATAACTATATGTTACGTGCAGCAACACATAAGAATTTCAAGGATTACATCTCGTTGCATCACTTAGGCACTCTATGCTTGCAGTTGGGAATGAATGATGAGGCTTCTTGTTATCTTACATTGGCTATTAACTCACTTATTCCCGACAGTACGCTTCTTGCCACATTGCATAAGGAGAAAGCTGAGGCTTATTTCAACAAGCAAAATTATGCAGAGGCAGCAAGAGAATTTGAACAGAGTGCCAAACTAAGTCCCGATAATGCAATTACATATTATAATATTGCCCAAATGTATGCTGCAATAGGCGATAGGAAAAAGGAAAAGGCAAACTACACTCTTTTCCTGCAAAAAGCCGACACGCTGAAAGATACAGAAGAGAATAAAGAAATGATTAAAAAGGTGAAGGAATTATTGAGGAAATAAATATTACACACAGAATGTGAAGCTTGAAATTTTAATTGGTTGCGCAAAGCACAATTACGAATGATGAATTATGAATGTGTAGTTGCTAAATTACTAATTATTTACTAAGGAAATAGAATGAATAAGTTTTTGAAAAATAGTGGATTATATGTCGCATTTATTGCCTTTTGTATAGGCATGATTTCGTGTAGTAGCGATAACGAAGATGATATGGAAGGGTATTCCATTCGTCAACTGCTTGTTGGTGAATGGGAATTGGATATGGGAGAATCAGAAAAAGTGAGTGATTTTCATAAATTGTTTTTCAAAGACGATGAAGGGGTTTTGACATTAAGAGAGGGTGAGGCTATAGCTTATTCATATCCCTGTTGGATGTTTGATCCTGAAACTAATGTGGTGAGTTTGGAGATTGCCGTACCTGTTAGTCCTATTCTTTATATTTACAAGGTTGTTAGCGTTGACAGTAAAAATCTAGTACTAAGATATATTTCGGAGTCGAATAGTCGAGAACTGCATTATAAAAGAGTGGCAAAATATGAATCTATTGCTAAGCCAGAAAACAAATACAAACGTCAGGATTTTTATGGTAGCTGGGAATATTCGTATCCTAATGTGCATGGTAATGTAACATATACAAATAAGATTCGTTATACGTTTTTAAGTGATAGTATAAAAATGCACACCAGTAATTATGTCAATGGAGATTCAAATATTAGAATGGACGGAAATTGTTGGTCTTATGATCCTGTTTTTAATCTTTTGGAAATTGGAACTATGAGCTGGCAGCCAAGTACTGGTGCTGGTCATGAAACTGTAGTTGATTCCAAATGGATAGATAGCCGTCTGTTGTTTTATGTTGATGAACTTACAGATGAACATATAGTTTTGCGTAGAATAACAGATGGTATTAGCTGGGGGGCTCTAACATATACGTTCAATAGGGTCAAATAAAAGAAGAAAGGATTAATCTTTATATATATTTTATCTCGAATTAGTGAACTGTTTGCGATATTTTTCTCAAATTATTCGGGCAAAGCTCTCATCAGTTCGTCACTAATTTGAGATAATAATGAAAAAGGTATGTAATGAATGCGCCTACTATTTTACTTGTAAATTGTTAATGTTGTATCCAATTCATTACGCATTTCCTCCCAGCTCAAAAGTTTTCTTTTGCCCTCTCCAGCTTCTTTTGCTTCAACTAAGGCTTTATAAAGGCTCTCGCTTAATTCGTCCTTGCTGATAACGATATCATCTTCCTTAACAGGAACGATTCTAAAACTTCCTGTTCTTGACTTGATAATCACGTCTTCGCCTTGCTTAGCAGCATCAAAATATTTTTCTCTTTTAATTATCTTTTTCATATTCAAAATTATAATATTACTACCTTTCTCCCCAATCACCTCTATCGAGTTCGCGATAGCTGATGGCTTCGCCAAGATGGATAGCTTTGACGGTGGGTGAGTTGTCGAGGTCGGCAATGGTGCGGGCAACCTTTAGAATGCGACTATAGGCACGTGCAGAAAGTGATAGACGTTCCATGGCAGTGCGTAGCAGGTTGATGCCTTCTTCATCGGGCTCAGCATACTGATGAATCATTTTCTCGGTCATCTGTGCGTTGCAATGAATGCCTTTAATATTCTTGAAACGTTCTTCCTGTATCTTGCGTGCTGCGATAACTCGTTTTCTTATTTCTGCACTTGGCTCTCCTGGTGCAGCCTTAGAGATGTCTTTGAATGGTACAGGCGTTATCTGGCATTGTATGTCGATGCGGTCGAGTAGTGGACCTGAAATTTTGTTCATGTAGCGTTGTATCTGCCCTGGGGTGCATACACAGCGGTGTGTTGGGTCGCCGTAATATCCGCATGGGCAGGGATTCATAGAGGCTACGAACATGAACGAACAGGGATAGTCGATGGAGTATTTGGCACGCGAGATAGATATCTTACGGTCTTCCAAGGGTTGTCGCATAACCTCAAGGGTGTGTTTGTTGAATTCGGGTAACTCATCGCAAAAGAGTACACCGTTATGAGCCAGACTGATTTCGCCGGGAATAGGAGTTGCTCCGCCTCCAACAAGTGCAACCTCGGATATGGTGTGGTGAGGAGCACGGAATGGTCGCTGGCTTATAAGACTTGTGTTTCTTCCTAATTTTCCTGCAATACTATGAATCTGTGTTGTTTCTAAGCTTTCGGTAAGCGATAGGGGAGGAAGGATAGAAGGAAGTCGCTTTGACATCATACTCTTGCCAGAGCCGGGAGGACCAATCATGATGATGTTGTGTCCACCGGCTGCAGCCACTTCAAATGCACGTTTTACATTCTCTTGTCCGCGTACATCGGCAAAGTCAAGATCAAATTGGTATTGTTGTTCATAGAATTCCTTTCGAGTGTCGATAACTACTGGTTCAAAACTATTTAAGCCAGAAAGGAACTGTATGACTTCAAGTAGGTTGTCCATGCCATATACCTCAAGATTATTCACAACAGCAGCTTCACGCACGTTTTGAGAAGGTACAATGAGTCCTTTGAACTTTTGTGACCGTGCCTTTATGGCAATGGGTAGTGCCCCCTTGATAGGTTGTAGTTTTCCATCAAGTCCCAGTTCGCCCACTATCATGTATTTGTCGAGGAAATCGCATTGGAAGTTGCCGTTAGCAGCAAGAATGCCAATAGCAAGTGGTAGGTCGAAACTGCTACCTTCTTTGCGAAGATCGGCAGGAGCAAGATTTACTGTGATATCGGCTTTAGGAAAAGAATAGCCGTTATACTGCATTGCTGCGGCTATTCTGTCGCGTCCCTCACGTACGGCTTCATCTCCTAATCCGGTGAGATGATAGCATATACCAGGTGTGAGACTCACTTCTATGGTAACGGTTGTAACTTCGAGACCGTTTACGGCTGCACAATATGTTTTTACTAACATGGTATGAGGTGGTTATTTTGTTATTATGAAGCGCTCAGACAAAATATTATATGAGCGCTTCGAGTTTTTGTTTTAATTCTTGGGTAGTAAGGTTTCTGGCAATTATCTTTCCGTTCTTCATAACAATATTGCCAGGAACGCTGAACAAACCTAATTTCTTGAGAAGGTTACCTTCCATCATCTTTCCATCGCAGACGACAGGGTATTTAATATTTTCTCGTTCGAGAGTTCGCTTGCATTCTTTTTGACTTGCATCCACGCAGATACTCAATATTTTTAGTTTTCCAGTGGAACTGTCTGATAGCGATTTGAGCTGCCTTTGCTGTTCCATGCTGTCGTAGCTCCATGAAGCCCACGTTGTGATAACGCTTACTTGAGCACTGGTGATGTCTTTAGTTGATATTGTTTTGTTGTCGGTGCATAAAGCCTGAAACTTAGGGAGTGATTCGCTGTCGTTATGCAGCATTTTCACCTGTTGCAATATGTGTTTTGCATATTTATTTTCAGGTTGTGCTTCAACAATCTTTTTTAGCAATACTTCTGCCTTACGATAGTCTGTGCGTTGTGACTGAATAAAATAGGCAGTAGCAAGATATACGCTTACTAAAGACTCTGGATGATCGTTCACAAACTGTTCTGCATGTTTTTGAGTTTCAACAGGAGATGCTGTTTCTATCTGTTCGCGGAACTCGTTCATGAGTTTATTCTCATCTGTGCCCTTAACAGTCATCTTCTTTAGGTGAGAAGCATCGGCTTTGATATCTACGCTTTTTCCTGGTTGCGCAAACACAGGCTGCATAGAGAAGTTAGGGAACACAATGACAAGGATACAAGGTTCTTCACAGGGTGTTTCGTATGTGAAACGCCCTCCTCTTACCTTGATGGTGTCAATACCGTTGATGTCGCCATCTGGACTGTAAACGTAAAACTCACCCTGGTTAAGGTTGAGGAAATGACCGTCAATCTTGAAATGATGACTATCTGTTCCACATGAAGCCAGAACCAGCGTGAGTATAAAGAGTAAACAATATTTTTTCATTGATATGAAAAGTTATTGTTAATTGGTTTTCTGTAGAATATTACTTGCTAAGCTTAGCAAATTCAAGGTCTTTCTTTGCATATTCTGCCCAGCGTGAATCCTTTTGGGCTGCCTCCTGAAGATACTTGTTAGCTTCGCTGTTGTTGCCCTGACGAGCAGCAACGATAGCCTTGAGGTAGCTTGTAAGAGCATCGGCATTTTCAACACGCTTAAGAGTCTTTGCTGCGTTAGCATAGTCCTTATTGAGGATCTGTGCAAGGGCAAGACTGTTGCTGTCGATATCAGCAAGTTCTTCACAAGCATTGCTGTAGTTGCCACGTGCAATGTTCAAATTGCCGAGAACCTGGTTGAAGTTGTTTGCATCGATAGCTTCTGAAAGTTCCTTTTCTGCTGCATCGAGATTACCCTTCTGCAGTTCGATATATGCCTTGTTAGCATAAGCCTCAGGTGCTTTGTTGTTTACAGCGAGGGCCTTGTTAAGGTAGTTCTTTGCTGCGCTCTCGTTGCCTTCGTTGAGTGAAAGAACAGCAAGGTTGTTGTATGCGCGATAGTCGTTAGGATAAACCTCAGCAGTCTTCTTGTAGATTTCAGCCTTCTTGCTTGCGTTGTCCTCGAGAGAAGCTGCATAGAGAAGTTCCTCTGAGCTCAACTTAGTAGGATCAGCAGCATACTGCTCCTGAATCTGCTCATCGCTACGACCAATTGTCTCGTAGTTGATGATGAGGCGGCTGCGACGAAGCTGTGGCAGAATTTCTGTTGCCAGCTCGCGGAAACCTTCGCTCATGTTACGAATCTGCTGTTCGCGCTGCTCTGGGTCTTTATACATAGAGAGAACACGGAGAATAACGTCCTTGTCCTGAATGTTGCTTGCTTGAACAAGTTTCTGGAAACCATCCCAGTCCTGTGCTGTATAGTGAGCATCAACAATGGCATCGTTCTTTGTTTCCTTCAAAGTCTTCTTTACATAGCTCTCGCTGACATTCTGGCGCTTGTTAGCCAACTTATCGTTGAACTTGTAACCACCTTCAGGTGAAGCGTAAGCCTGTACCTCTACATTGTTAAGGTTAAGCTTCTCGCGATCAGCATTAATCTGCTTGAGCAAGCGAACGAATTCTTTTACGCTGTTGTTGCGAAGCTCGCTCTTACGGAGGTTAGCCTGATTGATGAGGAACATTACATTAGCTTCCTGCTTCTTAGCATTTACACGCTGGAAAGAGTCTGGAGCGATGCAAGCACCAACATTCTTCATAGCTTCTTTGTAGAGTTCTGAAGTAGCAAGAACGCCAGTAGCTACTTTAACAGCAGGAATCTCTACCTTTTTCTTGCCTAAGAAAGCATTGAAGGTGAGATACATCTCGCTCTGCTGCATATCTGGTGTGTAGTCGAAAGCTGTCTTCATTGTGTAGCGACCTCCAAGCTTGTAAGAGATTGTTTGGTCGTTACCCATAACCTTCTCGCCCTGGAAAGTAGTGCTCTGACCTTGAGCAACCTGTCCGTTTGCGCCACGAAGTTCTGGGATGACTGTAACAACAGCCTTCTTCTTCATATATTTCTCTGGGAACTGTCCGTTGATAGTAGCAGGAACTTTACCGCCCTGTGTCTCTAACGGATTAGGAGTTACGTTAAAATTATCTGCTGACAACTTGCCCAACTTGGAGCATGATGTCATTAAAAGCAATGAGCATGCAGAAAGTGTGAGAATAAGATTTTTGCGCATAAGTAAAAAATTATTGTTTTAAAAGGGAAGTGCCGCGAGCGGGACTCGAACCCGCACAGCCATTACTGGCCAAGGGATTTTAAGTCCCTCGTGTCTACCAATTCCACCATTGCGGCATCGCGTTATGATTGAAACAAAGTGCTTCAAGCATCAATAGCGTTGCAAAGATAGTGGTAAATATCTAAATAGCCAAAGATTTCACACTTTTTATTGTTTATTGTGGATAATAAGAACCGAACCGGTGTATTGTGCCATATATCTTATGAGTTTGGCTCCTTGTTCACCTGTCGCTATTATGCCACCGTTGTTTAGGTCGTAGGTGCGTTGGCATTTGCTGCATTTCACTCTTGTGCGGTTGTTGTCCCAGGAGAGTTGCTGGTAGCGTCCTGTGTTGTAGCAGTTGGGACATAGGTTGTCAAAGGCGTATAATCCGTTGCCAAGTGTGCTGTAGCCTACTATTATTCCGTTGTAGATGCCCAGAACATATTTTCTTTGTGTTTCTTTGGCTGTGGTTATTTTTGTTGTATCTTTGCTTATTCCGTCGTTGAGTTGTATTTCTACGCAGGGAATACCATTTTGTTGTGATTGTGTTATTCTGGCAAATATTCCTGGTGCTAATGGATTGAGTGCGTTCTTGATGATACTTGTTGAGGTATCGAAAAGAAAATAGCACTCGTGTTGTGATGAGTATTCGCTTTCGCCATTGCATGATGCAAGTAGCATGGTCATAGTGACGCATGCTGCTGTTATCATCATTATAATAGAATGGCGATATTTCATATTTTTATTTTAAAAGATTCTTCTCGGCTTCGGCTACTCGTTCAAAGTGAAAGCCAGCTATATTCTCGTTCATAAGGGCTTCAATCTTATCGTTGCATAGGTTGCCGATAGAACCCTCGTGTGTGTGATGAATATTTCTGTCAGCTTTGAATGTTCCTGCTTCTATTTCCAATCCAACAGTTTTGTAGGCATCACGGAATGGCATACCTGAGGCTGCCAGTTTGTTGACTTCCTCAACAGAGAACATTGGGTCGTACATAGGATTATCGAGTATGTCTTCCTTAACCTCCATCTTATTAATAATGTAGGCAGCCATTTTCAAACAGTCGTTCAAGTCTTCAAAGGCAGGGAGGAACACCTCCTTTATAATCTGCAAGTCGCGGAAATAGCCACATGGCAAGTTGTTCATGATGAGCATAACCTGTTGTGGCAGACTCTGTATTTTGTTGCTTTTGGCGCGTATCAGCTCGAATACATCAGGATTCTTTTTGTGGGGCATGATGCTTGAACCTGTGGTGCATTCTTTTGGAAGTTTTACAAAACCAAAGTTCTGGCTATTGAACATGCAGGCATCGAAAGCCATTTTGGCTATTGTTCCTGCTACTGTGGCTAATGCAAAAGCTACATTGCGTTCCATCTTTCCGCGTCCCATCTGTGCATATACCACATTGTAGTCCATTGAGTCGAAGCCCAGAAGTTTTGTGGTGAGTGAACGGTTAAGGGGGAAACTGCTACCATAGCCTGCTGCCGACCCCAAAGGGTTTCTATTGGTCATCTTGTAGGCTGCCTGAAGAAATAGCATATCGTCAACAAGGCTTTCAGCATAGGCTCCAAACCAAAGTCCGAAACTTGAAGGCATTGCTATCTGCAGGTGGGTGTAGCCTGGCATCAATACATCCTTATATTGGTTGCTCTTTTGCAGAAGTTCGTCGAAGAGAATCTTTACATGGTCAACAACCTCCTTGAGTTCATGGCGTGTGAAGAGTTTCAAATCTACCAATACCTGATCGTTGCGTGAACGGCCAGAATGGATTTTCTTTCCCATGTCGCCAAGCTTCTGGGTGAGCATAAGCTCTACCTGGGAATGAACATCTTCTACGTCGTCGTCAATCTTGAATTCGCCTCGCTCGCAGATGGCATAGATGTTCTTTAGCTCTGCCAGCAGTTTGTTGAGTTCTTCTTTTTCAAGAAGTCCGATAGACTCAAGCATAGTGATGTGAGCCATAGAGCCCAACACATCGTATTTAGCAAGGTATAGATCCATCTCGCGGTCTTTTCCTACGGTGAAACGTTCTATCTCCTTGTTTACTTCAAAGTTTTTTTCCCAGAGTTTGTTTGCCATATTGAGAATTTTGAATTTTGAATTTTGAATTGGTTGCCCTATGGGCAATGTAGAGTTATTCAATTATGAATTTTAACTCCTAATTCATAACTCCTAATTCCTGAACTATTCATATGGTATCATAGCCAACGCATCGGCAATCTTTTCGATGCCTTCCTGCAATGGTTTTTGAACCATACCTTTGATAAACATGTTAAGTTCTGCCTTGATGGTGAGCTTCATCTTGCTGCTTGTTTCGGTGACAGGCAGAATCTGAATCCAGAAGTTGAAAGGAAGTGGACTGTTTGCAGTTTCAAACTTTATTTCCTTTGGTGCTTCGCGATTAACGATGTTCATCTTAACATCACCCATAGGGGTGCTGATAGATATTGAGTCAGAATCGAAAACAAGGTCTTTAACCTTGTCGGCTGGTATTCTGTCTTTTATTCTCTCTATGTTGCTCAGGTCGCTGAGCATATTATAAACCGACTCCTGCTTGTAAGGAATCTGGTGAACGGTACTTTCAAATGTAGTCATAATTACTTCTTCCAGTTTGCAGGATCCTTACGCCACTCCTTGAGCACTTCAAGGTCTTCCTTAGATACATATCCTGTTTCGGCAGCAACCTCAATGGTGTGCTCATAGTCGCCAAGGGTAACGAGTTTCACGCCTGCCTCCTTGAATGCCTCCTCGGCAATAGGGAAGCCATAGGTGTAAGAAGCAACCATACCAACTACTTCAAAGCCAGCTTCTCTCAAAGCAGCAACAGCTTTCAAAGAGCTTAAACCTGTAGAGATGAGGTCTTCAACAACAACAACCTTTGCACCTTCAGGAAGGCGACCTTCAATTTGGTTCTTTGTGCCATGATCCTTTGGCTTTGGACGAACATAGGCATAAGGCATAGCCAACTGATCGGCAACGAGAGCCCCCTGTGCAATAGCTCCAGTAGCAACTCCTGCAACGGCTGTAGCTTCTGGGAAATGCTCGTGGATAGCGTGGCAAAGCTCCAATTTCACGTATGAGCGCACATCGTGATATGACAAGGCGATGCGGTTATCGGTATAGATAGGAGAGTTCCATCCACTTGCCCATGTAAAAGGATCGTTAGGCTGAAGTTTGATAGCTTTTATGTTCAGCAACTTTGATGCGAATTCTTTCTTTAAAGTATCCATTTGAACAATATTTTTTAATGATTTGGTTGCAAAGTTAAGCGAAATAATTCAAATAACATAAAATTTAGTAGAAAAGGTTTCTACTTATTCCTTTGTCACTCCAATCGACATGATGCTTATCTTTGTGCCTTCGGCTTTCATAATTTCTTTCGCTGCAGAGTGGCATGTGGCTCCTGTTGTTACTATGTCGTCGATTATAAGCACGTGTTTTCCTTGCAGTCTTTGTGGTTTGTGAAGTATGAAACAGTCTTTCACGTTTTCTTCTCGTTCTTCTTTGTTTTTGTTTGTCTGGCTTTCTTTAAACACAGTTCTTTTTAGGCAGTTTGCAGCCATCGGAATGTGTGTGATGTGGCTCACGCCAAAAGCTATTTTCTCGCTTTGATTATAGCCTCTTTCCATTTTTCTCCATCGTGCAAGTGGCATTGGAACAATAATGTCTATATCGTTGAAGAAATCGCTGCTCATCAGTTCTTTAGCGGCGAAAACTCCCAAACTTACTCCAATTTCAGGCATGTTGTGGTATTTCATGTCGTAGAAAGGTTTGCTTATCTGTGTGTGGCTGTTGTAATGAATTAGAGCTGCTGCCTTTTCTAACGGAAACCTTCCCCAGAAGAGCTGTGCCATAGGGTTGTCGTAGGGGGAGAGGGCATAGTCTGTTCTTGGCAATTGAATGTTGCAACTGCTACAGAAAAGCTCTTCGCCTAATAACAGTCTTTTTCCGCAAATGGCACATTGCCTTGGGAAAAGAAGATTAGTAAGTCTCGTCAAAAATGTCGGCATCGTCAATACATTTTCTAATTAAATCAATCTCAAAGCCACGGCTCATAGCATATTTTATCACTTTCATGGAGCGTTCATAGTCGCTGTTTGCCTTGGTTGTCTTTAACTTCTGCTTTATGATAGGGCGAAGTTGTGTGAGATATTCCTCAGGGTCTATTTCGTCGAAAATAGGGTCGGAAATGCTTTTGTCAACATGCTTCATCCACAGCGCCTGTTCTATTTTTCTTCGTCCCCAGCCGTTGTATTTTATTTTGTCGTTGATGAAGAATCGTGTATAGCGTTCATCATCAACAAACTTATTTTTAATAAGGTATTCCATAATACGGGCTTGTGCTTCCTCGTCAATTCTCCATTGACGAAGTTTGTCGAGCATTTCTCCAGAGCAATGTTCTGCTCTTGCACACAAACCAGTTAGTTTGCTTAACGCCTGTTGTTCTGTTATTTGCTTTTTTTGAAACATTTGTTGTTGAGTTCTATATATTAATTACAAACTGCAAGAACTTTGGTACCATGGAACATTATATTACTTTGCTTTTGTATCTGCTTATTTTAACAATTTTCTTCCGCTATTGTCTTCCAAAACCTGCATCTGTTGAATGGCTATCTGGTTGAGCTTTACAAGTCGTTCGCCCTGAGGCATACCGTCGTTGATCAGTACTGCGTTGATATTCTCCATGTTTGAGAGACAGATGAGTTCGTTAATGGTAGCGTAGTCTCGGATATTACCCTTCAAGTCAGGATTGGCCTCGCGCCATTGCTTAGCAGTCATACCGAATAATGCCACGTTAAGCACGTCAGCTTCCTCTGCATACTTTATCGCAGCTTGTTCGCGAGTAACTTCTAAGGGGATGAGATTGCTCTTGATGGCATCGGTATGAATGTGGTAGTTTATCTTGGATAGTTCACGTTTTGCTGACCATGCAAGTTGCTTCTGTTCGTCTGCTTTAAGTCTTTGATACTCCTTGACAAGTAAAAGTTGAAAACGCGGACTAATCCACATACCAAAATGATAAGCAATATCCCTGTGGGCGTATGTCCCACCATAGCGGCCAGCCTTAGCCATAATGCCTATGGCTCCGGTTCGCTCAATCCATGCCTTGACAGACAAAACAAAGTTGTTGCTGCCTGCCGCATTCCTAATTGTATCGAATTCGGTACAATTAAAATTTGGGTTATACAGTTTCTCCCATTCTCCAAGGTATTCAATAGTACTTTTTAAGCTCATCCACCTGAATATGATGTGCTCCTGCATTTGGCTGTGAGCCATATCAGTTAGTGAGATATAGTCTTCGCTCTGAACGCTAACGACAGTAATTTCTGTATTCTCAACTTTTATCTTTGCCATGATTCTTGTTTTTGATAATTCATATTAATTGTTTAACATGAAATGAAAGGCTGTTTCATCTATTATGTAGAATTTTATCTAATAAATAGTGGACTATTCTTTTCGTTGATACAGTTTGATGCTATTGCCGTCGAAGGTTTCTTCGCTTGTGAGGACTGCATTTATAGGGATTTCTGGGGCGGCTACGCCTTGCTCTACGGTGAGATTTGGGTTTGTTTCTACTCGTATCTCGTCCCATAGATCCTTGGCAATAAATTGCTTCAGGGTTTCGGCTCCTCCCTCTACGATAAGCGATTGCTTTTTCTCTTTATATAGGTGTGCTAATGCGTCGTGAATGTTGGCAAATACTTTCCAGCCTTCAGGCTGATTACTTTCTTTTGCCATAGATGACGAAAGGAGCAGGCGCTCAGGGTTAGTGCCTGTCCACTCTCTTACGTTGAGTTGAGGCTTGTCGGTTTCAAAAGTGCCTCTGCCAATAAGTATGGCATCGTTCTCGGCTCTTAGCTTGTGAACAAGCATCTTTGTGAAAGGTGTTGATATGGCGAGAGATTCTTTTTGCTTCCTGTCAGAAGTTATTCTTCCGATGAATCCGTCGGCAGTCTGTGCCCATTTCAGTATTATATATGGGCGCTGGTGGGTATTGAAGGTTATGAATCGTTTGTTCGAGGCAATACATTCTTTTTCAAGAACGCCAACCACAACCTCTATGCCGGCTTCTCGAATGCGCTTAATGCCTCTTCCCTGCACTTGAGAGAATGGGTCAACACATCCGCAAACCACTCTCTTCACGCCTTTACGAATAATCAAATCGCAGCAAGGTGGTGTTTTGCCGTGATGCGAACAAGGTTCAAGCGACACGTATATTGTTGACTCCTTTAGCAGATGTTCGTTTTCAGGCTTAACAGATGCAAAGGCATTTACTTCGCCATGTGCTCCTCCGTAAGCCGAGGTGTAGCCTTCACCAATAATTCTTCCGTCGGCAGCAACAATAACAGCTCCTACCGAAGGGTTTGGGTTGGCATTCTGCAATCCGTTGGCTGCAATCTGCAGACAGCGTCTCATATATTTCTCGTCGATATCTTGTTGCTTATTCATTGATTATTGTTCTTTACTTCCTCTTCTTGACTTCTTTTCTTTTTGAATCAGTTCCTTAATGGCTCTGTCATAGTCACTTTCATATTGTATCATCTCTAATTTACGATATTTTTCAAATTCAGCTATGGCTTTCTTTTTGGCTTCCTCATGACTTATTGAACCATTATTGTTTAGTAACTGCCTGCCTGATAACAACATAAGATTGTCTAGTTTTTCTATCCAATCTGTCATTTTCATTGGAATTTGCTGTAATGCTTGCAATTCAGCAAAATCTAAATATTGTGAAACCAATAAATTTAGATAAGTTAATTCCTCTTCTGTTAGATAATTTTTAGCTATTTGCACATCTTCCTTGGTAATATAGTTACCTTTGAAATTAGTCATGCCAACCATTGGCTTTTGTGCATCTACTCGTTCGTAAATCACTTCTGCAGCTGTGTGCTGATGTGCGGCATAATGCAACTTGTTTTGTACTGTTGCAAAAAACAGATGTGTCAAGTTGGCTCTTGGGTTATAATCTATGCTGGTAGAAAATATATCTGTTACTTGTTGGTATAGGTTACGCTCACTGCTTCGAATGTCTCGTATGCGTTGAAGCAATTCGCGGAAATATCTGCTGCGGGTGCCTTTTAGTCTATCATCGTCCAAAGAAAACCCTTTTTGTATAAATTCATGAAGATGCCTAGTCGCCCATTTGCGGAATCTTGTTGCAACTTGTGATTTTACACGAAAACCAACGGCGATAATCATGTCTAAATTATAATGGGATATGTTTCTGTGCACGCTTCTGTTTCCTTCTTGTCGAACTAACAAAAATTTTTTGTGAGTTCGTTCAGGCTCTTGCTCTCCATCTGAATAGATTTGATTAATGTGATAGCTCACATCTTGTTGCGAGGCGTCGAATAACTCCATCATTTGCTCAACTGTTAGCCATACGTCCTCTCCCTCAAATCGAACATTGACCTGAGCTATTCCATTTTCATCTTGATAGATTAAGAAGGCTTCATTTCTTTTTTCTATTTCGTCTGCCATAGCTTTGAGTTTATTTGAACTAATTTCGTCTTGACATAAAATTAAATGAGTTTATTTTGTTCTGCTCTCGATTTTTCATATCTTTGCAGTATGACATATCAGGAACTTTGGAACAGATTGACACCCCTTTATGATGCAGGCGAAGCGAAAGCTATTGCCCGAATGGTGCTTGAATCTGAGTTTTCCATGACTCTTACTGACCTTTATACTGGCAAAGTTAATGAATTATCGGCAAAAGACCTCGCTTTTCTTGATGATATTTTCTCTCGTCTGGAAAAAGGAGAGCCTGTGCAATATGTGCTTGGCAAAGCAGAGTTTGCTGGCAGGGTTTTTCATGTAGAGCCAGGGGTGCTTATTCCACGCCCCGAAACAGCTCAACTTTGTCAGTTGGCAGAGGAAGAGTTGCAGAATAGTTTCCCTGTTTGCAATACCGCTTATCGTGTTCTTGATATTGGCACAGGAAGTGGTTGTATAGCAATCACGCTTGCCCTTGATTTAGCTGAAAAGAACAAGAAGGCAGAAGTGAAAGCTTGGGATATTAGCGACGATGCCTTGAAGATTGCTTCGGCTAATGCTTTGGCTTTGAATGCAAAAGTGTTATTTGAAAAGCATGATGCCTTGAATCTAAGTGAGCTTCCTGAGAGTGAAGAAAAATTTAATCTTATAGTTTCTAATCCTCCATATATTGCCGATGAAGAAGCCAAGGATATGGAGAAGAATGTAATGGAATTTGAACCCCATCTTGCACTCTTTGTTCCAAATGATGACCCACTTCGCTTTTACAGAGCTATTGCCGAATATGGCAAAAAAATGCTTGCTGAAGGCGGTATCTTAGCCTTCGAGATGAATTCGAGATTCGTTCGAGATATGGAGCAGATGCTTTCAGGCTTGGGATATTCCGAAATAAGAAGTCTAAAAGACGATTTTGGAAAATATCGTTACACTCTTGCTGTTAAGTAGTTTTGGGAGCAAAATGATAGGATATTAAGTAAATATTCTCTTTTTTTCTCGAATTAGAGAATTTTAGAATTTTGAGCATGCACCATTGTGTTTGTAGAACCCATACTAATGTGGTAACTTAAAAACTATTGTTCCTTCATGAATGCTTTTATTTTGTTTAAAGGAATACCAAAGTTGAAATTAGTGTCTTCAGAGAACTTTGCATAGTTTACTGCTTGTAGCTTTCCGTATCTGTCAATAATAGGACTACCGCTTGAACCTTGGAAAGTTGGGATACTATACATGATTCTTTGACCGTCTGGAATTTGAGTAACTTTTCCACTTGTCATTTGCACTTTAATACCTTGCTTTGTATTGGAAAGTGTAATGCCTGCGTTATAACCAATCATGAATAACTCTTGCTCTATTTGTAAGAATTCATGTTTGTTTTTGTCAAATGATGACAATATTTTGTCAAAAGTCCCTTCTTCGTTTTCTGCTTCTATAGAAAAGATAGATGCATCTTCTGGAGTTTTTTTGTTTTTAAGTTGTATGATGGCTAAATCTATATCTTCTTTTTCTGATGTTTTTGTAACAACGCAAGGATTTTTTTCAAGTAAATCATACATTTCTGATACATATGTGTCATTATATGAAATACCTAATTTAGAAACGGTTTCTATTTTTAGTTCGTCAAGAGAAATGTTTCCATCCATAATTTGGTCTCTACTTTCTTGTATGGAATTATAATTTGTTTGTATTTCTGCTTGTTGCTCTTTAATTTGGTTCAATTTATATTCATCAATATAGTAGTTTTCATCATTGTAATCGTAATATATACATGCTTTTTTTTGTTCTTCTAATTCGGAATATTGTGTTTGTAAAGATACTAATTGTTCATTGTAGTAGGCTTTAAATGCATCTAAAAGATTATTTAGTTGATTTTTCACTTCTGTTTTATCAATAGTGGGTGATGCGACATGTCGATTGGTCATTATAGATCCATTCTTGTCGATGAAAAAGCCAGTTCCAGAGATAGTTGCTTTTGTCAACTCTGTATAATCTGTATTGAAATTTATATTTCCATTATTGTCTAAACCACTAAAATATGTATAATTATTATTTGGCATTTTCATTCTAAAGTAATACTGATTAGTTATTAGCACTACACCAGATTTGTATTCTTCAAAGAGCTCCGCGGGATCTTTTTGAGTGCTGCATCCTGATAGGGTCAGAAGCATTACAATGATGGTATAATATACTTTTTCTTTCATAACATATAGTTTTAATTGTTGTGAAGTAAAAATAAGTCTGCTTTCAATAAGGCAAAATTATAAAAAAAAATAGATAATTGGTTCTTTTTGTATTCGAAAAGATATTTTTTGTCTGAAACATATTGTTAATACTAAAGTTTTGCAAATGAATTTATTTGAGATTTTAAAAAGAAGAAAATGTGTATGAATGGAATACGGCTCATTTTGAGCCTATAATAATATTGATGTTTG
>OCVV011256485.1_pt1 | contig 18654 bp, 17 predicted proteins | sample 1539721 | NCBI WGS metagenome assembly OCVV01 (sample SAMN02144230, study PRJEB22623) | gut metagenome | biome: sheep rumen | host: Ovis aries | place: New Zealand | reverse complement strand
AAGAACCTGTGATGGTTGATGTTAATAAAGAAGTGTTTGAGGGTAATTCAGATTTGGATGCTAATAATGAATTTGATATTAGTCCAAATAGTGATGATGCTTTTGAACCAATAGAAGAACAAGTTCAAGGTGAACCTACTGATGAGCCTGTTATTATTGCTAGTGAAACGCCTAGTGATGTTCCTGAGATGGAGAAAGTTAATGAAGAAAATGATGGTTCTGATTTACCATTTATAGTACAACCAGATAATATAGAACCTGAGGAAGTACCAAAGGAAGAGCCTGAATTAAGTGATGCTCCATTAGATATTCCAAGTTATGATCCTGAGGATGTTAAAGAAGAGGATCAAGCGGCTGAAGAAACAACTGAAGGAGCTAATGTAGATGAAAATGGAGAGGTTGTTTTAGAAACTCCTCCAGAAGAGACTACTGATGGTGCTGAATCTAGTGTGGATTTAATTCCAATGGAAACTGAAGATAGTGAAGAATCTAATGTACTTATTCCAATTGGAGATGATTCTGAAGGTGCTGATGAAAGCGTAATACCTGATGCTTCAGATGATTTGATTATACCAACAGGTGCTGATGGAGAAAGTACTGATGGCGAGGTTGCTACTGATGATTCTTCTAATGGTACTGATGATAGTACCGAAGGTGGAGGATTATTAATTCCTATGGAAGATACTGAAGATGAATCTAGTGTTGGAGATGAAACTTCACATGTTGATACTCCAAGATTAGAAAAGATTCTTCGTTCTAATAAAGATGTTCAAATTAAGGCTATTATTGTTAATAGTGCTCAATTTAATAAATTGGCTAGTTCATTCCCAACTCAAGAAGCTTTATTATTTGGTAGAGGAGTATTGAGTGAGGATATTTATAAACACTCTAATTCAGTTCTAACTACTTTAGTTAAGTCTGGGGGAGTAAATCTTGGATATAAAAAAGCAGAAGATGACAAGGAAAAACAATTAAAAGATTCTGCAAATAAAATTATTCAAGAGATGCTTGAAAAAGCAAATGAATTATATAAAGCTGGAAAGACTGAAGAATCTCAGAAGATGTATGATGCAATTAGTGAGATGAATAAGTCTTTACAAATAGAAAATGTAGCTGGACAACCACAGGCTACTCAACCTGCACAAGCACAAGCAGCACAACCTACGCAACAACAAGTTCAACAACCAGCTCAACCTGCGGTTAATCAACAAGCTGCTGCTCCTGCAGTTGCTCAAGCTGCACAACCTGTAGGCCAAACTGCTGCGCCTGTTGCTCAACAACCTGCTGCACCTGTAGCTCCTGCTGTTGCAACTGGGGTTCAACCTGCTACACAACAAGCATAAATCATTCTTTAGGGGGAAAAGTATATGGATGAGAAATTAGTATTACCAAAGGACTATGAAGTGTATATTCGAGAAGTGATAGAATTATCAACTTTATCAAATAAAGATAATTCAATTCATTATGGATTTGAAATGCGAAATGATTTTGTTACTAATCGAATTAGTATGATTGATAATAAAACAGGAAAGATGGAATTATTAAAAGAGGGAGTATTTGCTCATAATGATAATTTTATGTCTCATTTCTTAAGTCCTTTTTTATATCAATTTATTGATAATAATATTATTGTTTCACATAATGTTGTTGATCTTAATAATGACAATTTATTAACGTATCGTTTTCTTACTGATACTAATGATTTGTTAAGTATTAATGGTCTTACTTTTGAAGATACAAGTTATATTAGTGATTTAGTAGAAGATTTAGATATGAATCATTCTGAAGATGGTAAAATATTTACTTTGAGTAAGAATGGTAAAGTAAGTGGTTGGATGATTTTATTTATTGTTATAGCCGTTTGCTTAATTATGTTTATTGTAAGTCAATTTTTGTAGATTTTTAGGCTCCGTTTTGCTATAATGGATATAGTAGGAAGGAGTCTTTTTGTATGCGCGAATTCAAAATTAGATTAGGCAAAGTTTTAGTCGCATTTTCAGTAGTATTATTGTTAATAAGTTTTTCCTTCCAATTAGAAACTGGTAAGAGTAATACTATTGAAATTGCTAATTTGAATAGTGAAAATGATCCTAATATTTTCGTTACTACAGTTGATGGATCTGCTCCTGACCCTATTAAAGAAACTGAAACTCAGGAGGAAACTTCTCCTGGTAAAGACGATAAATCTAATAATGATAAACCTGTTACTAATGATAATCCTACAGGAAGTGGTGGAAATAAATCATCTAGACCATCTTCATCTAATGAAGAGAATACTCCATCTAAAACTACAACTGAAAACACTCCATCTATTGATAGTACCAATGCTACTTTAAGAAGTACTATAGAAAATACTTATGGTATTACTGTTAAGTATGGAAATGAGACGAACGGTTATTCTGTTGGTGGTTATCAAACTGTGCCAATTCGTAGTAGTGCGGAAATATATAGTGCTTTATCTGCACTTTCTAATAATTTAACTTTATATCCTACTAATTTCTTTCAAGAAATGCGTAGTGGGGGACTTCCACTTACTTTGTTATTAATTCAAAAATATTCTTCAGGTAATATTACTGGTATTACTGAACGTACTAAAAATGGTATAACTATTTCTATTGCGATAGATTTTCCATTTGAAGATAGTTTTAATCATGAAACTTTCCATTATATGGAGCATTTTATTAACTTAAAAGGTGGAGCTTTTGTTAACTGGAATAGTTATAATCCATCAGATTTTACATATGGTTCTTTTGAATCAAAATATGTTTATGATATTACTTTTAGTGAAAATTCATACTTTGTTAATAGTTATGCACAAACTTATGAATATGAAGATCGTGCTAGTACATTTGAATTTATGATGGCTGGTTCTAAAATTAGCCCATTAAATTCTGGAAAGCCTATTTGGGTAAAGGCTAGAGTTATGTGCGAGACCATTGATTATTATTTTAATACGGTAACTTCTGGTAATAGAGAGTACTGGGAACGTTATGTGATGTAGAGGAGAAGAAAAGAATGAAAAGGATACTTATTAATGATGCTAATTTATCAGATGCGGATATAGATTATGAAGTTATTCGTGTTAAAGGTTTAGTTATTAATAAAAATAATGAACTAATATTAATAGAAAATAATCATACTTATCAATTACCTGGAGGGCATAATAGAAAAGATGAGCCTTTAGAGGTTACTTTAGAACGTGAGATTCGTGAAGAACTTGGATATGATATTGATATTAAGAATGGTCCATTTATGATGATTACTACTTATGATCCTGATTATATGAATTCAGGTTCTAGAGTTTGTAATAAGATTTATTATTTTGTGGTTTATTCAGATATAGAACCAAATATTGATAATGTAAGGTTAGATGCTCAAGAAACAGAGACGGATTTTTCTTTATTTAAAATTGCTATGAGTGACTTAGAATTATTCTTGAATAATTGCATGGAAGATGGTAGTATAGATAGCAGTATTGGCAGGGAGATGCTTCTTGTTAATCAAGAATATCAAGAAAAGTTCGGAGATGTTTTATGAAAGTTTTAGTTACTGGTGGAACTGGTTATATTGGAAGTCATGCTTGTGTTGAATTATTAGAAGCAGGATATGAAGTTGTTATTATTGATAACTTAGTTAATAGTAAAAAAGAAGTATGTGATTCAATTGAATCCATTACTGGTAAAAAGGTTGTTTTCTATGAAAATGATTGTTGTGATAAAGATGCTTTAAGAAAAATCTTTAGAGAAAATGAAGGTATTGAAGCAGTATTACATTTTGCTGGATTGAAAGCTGTTGGTGAGTCTGTAAGTAAACCAATTCTTTATTATGAAAATAATTTAGGTAGTACTTTATCTTTAATTACCGTAATGAAAGAATTTAATTGTAAGAATATAGTTTTTAGTAGTAGTGCTACTGTATATGGTGATCCAGATGAATTACCTATTACTGAAAATGCAACTGTAGGTGGTACAACGAACCCTTATGGTACGAGCAAGTATTTTATTGAGAGAATGCTTCGTGATGTTTGTGTATCTGATCCTGATTTTAGTGTTGTATTACTTCGCTATTTTAATCCAATTGGTGCTCATAAGAGTGGTTTAATTGGTGAAAATCCTAATGGTATTCCGAATAATTTAATGCCTTATATCATTAAGGTTGCAACTGGAGAACTTCCTATACTTAGTGTATTTGGTAACGATTATGATACACATGATGGAACTGGAGTTCGTGATTATATTCATGTTGTAGATTTAGCAAAGGGTCATATTAAAGCTTTAGAAAAAGCAGTTAAATCAAAAGGTACTAACGTTTATAATTTAGGTACAGGTACTGGTTATAGTGTTTTAGATTTAATCGAAACATTTAAGAAGGTTAATAACATTGATGTTCCTTACAAGATTGTAGATAGACGTCCTGGAGATATAGCTTCTTGTTATGCAGATCCTACAAAAGCTTATAAAGAGTTAGGTTGGAAAGCTACCTTAGGAATAGAGGATATGTGTAGAGACTCTTATCATTATGTTTCTAAAAAGTAGTTTTTTGACTACTTTTTTCTTATTTTATGGAGGTTATTATGAAGTTACATGTTGAAAATTTATCTAAACGTTATGGTGATACTGTAGTATTGAAAGATATTTCCTATACATTTGAATCAGGTAAAATTTATGGCTTGCTTGGTAGAAATGGTGCTGGGAAAACTACGTTTTTTAATTGCTTAAATCAAGATATCTTGTGTAATGGAGGTTCTGCTTATTTAGATGGCGAGAATGGAAAAAACTTATTAAATCCTAAAGATATTGGTTATGTTTTGAGTACTCCTATAGTTCCTGAATTTTTAACTGGTAGAGAGTTCTTAAAATTTTATTTAGATATTCATAAAGATAAAAATGATAAATCTATAGATGACTATTTTTCTTTAGTTCAGTTATCTGTTGCGGATCAAAACAAACTATTACGTGATTATTCTCATGGTATGAAAAGTAAAATGCAATTACTTATTCATATTATTTCTAATCCTAAAGTTATTTTGTTAGATGAACCTTTAACTAGTTTAGATATTGTTGTTCAAGATGAAATGAAAAAATTATTAAAAGGGTTGAAGAAAGATCATATTATTATTTTTTCAACTCATATATTAGAAATTGCTTTAGATTTGTGTGATGAAATTATAATATTAAATAATTGTTCATTAGAGACAGTTGAAAAGAAAAATTTAAGTACAAAGAAGTATAAAGATAAGATTATTAAGATGTTAAAGGAAGAAAAGAATGATTAAGACTATGTATTATTCTATAAAACTAGATACTTATTATGCTGTTAATTCTTTGATATATACATTACGTAAGGTATCTGTTTTTAGAGATATATTCACTGAGAAAGCTTATCAATCTAAAATATTAAAATTTATAATTGGATTTTTTGGATTAATTCTTTCTTTATTTAGATCTTTTGCTTCGAAAATATTTTATTTCTTTATTTTGATGCTAATAGCAAATTATATTGCTGAAGACTCAATGCCTGTTTTCTATCATTTATTCTTCTTCTTTAGTTTTCTTGGATTATTCTTAAATAATAAGCTTATGAATAATAGTATGAAGAAGTATTTATGTTTAAATGTTTTTGAAATGGATGCAAAGAATTATTTAAAATATAATTTATTTTGGATATCTGTTCAAAATGTTATGTTTAATGCTATTTGTTTTTATTTATTAAAAGTAGATTATAAAGTTGCAGGTATTTTAATTGGAATTCAGCTTTTTATGAGAATTGTAGGGGAAGCATTTGATATTTTATATTTCCGTACATTTCAAAAGTTTTGGTATGATAACTATTTCTTATATTTTCCAATATTAGGTGGATTATTGGTTTGTGCTTTTTTACCATTTAAGGATATTATAATTACTAGTTCAATGATTAATTTAGCATTTGTTGTATTCTTTGTTCTTGGTATTCTTGGACTTATTTATATTTTATCTTATGATAATTATCAAAGTTTATTTAAGAATGTAAGGTCTGTAGAGAGGGCTATTGCTTCTAAAGACAATGGACGAGATGCAATTACTGATATTCGCGATAATGATATTATTGTCTCAGACAGTAAGATATCTAATAAAACAGGATATGATTATTTCCATACTATATTTTATGAAAGACATAGAGGTCTTTTATTAAAGAGTGCTAAGAATAATGCTATTCTATTGGGAATTGGTTATGTCATTTTAAGTTATCTTTCTTTAAATGATTTGAAGTTTCAGCATACTGTTTATCAATTTTTTCAATCATCATTTGGATGGTTTGTATTCTTAATGTATTTTATTAATTGTGGTGGAGTTGTGACTAGAGCAATGTTTTATAATTGTGATCATGCTATGCTTCGTTATAATTTTTATCGTAATCCTGAAGTTGTTATTGGATTGTTTAAGAAGCGTTTAAGAACTATTGTTTTGGTTAATTTATTACCTGCTTTTGTTATAGCTTTTGGCAATTTATTCTTGATGTTTATAACTGGTGATATTCTAATAATTGATAGTTTATTAATGTTTGTATTCTTAATAAGTTTAAGTGTGTTCTTCTCTGTTCATCATCTTGTTATGTATTATTTATTACAACCATATGATCGTAGCAATAATATGAGAAATCCACTGTTTGTAATTATAAATGTGTTATTGTATGTTATTTGCTATTTATTCTCTAGATTTACTGTGTCTATGAGTATCCTTTCAATTAGTGGTTTAGCAGTATGTATATTATATATAATTATTGGTATTTCTTTAGTTAAGCATTATGGTCCAAAAACGTTTAAGATTTAGGTTGTAATTTGACATTAAATGTTCTTATTGTTAAAATATATTTGTTAGTTAATTGAGGTGAAATATCTTGAAAAAAGCTAAATTATTAAGTGGTGTTTTGGCTATGGTAGGTATTATGATGATTTCAATTGCTTTGATTATTCAAAGTGAGACTACATTAGATACTGAAAGTCAAAAAGTTACTTATCATGAAATTGATATTAAAAGTGTTGCTGCTTCTACGAATATGTTAATAAAAAAAGAAGAAGAGGGTTCAATGCCATCTTTGACACTTAAAGAAGTTAAGATGGAAACTATTCCAGCTTCTATAATAGTTCCTCCTAGAGTAGAAGTTTATGAGGGGCTAACATTAGAAGAAGTTGCTGCTAAGATAGATCGTAATCTAGGTTCTGGATATATGGCTGGTAAGGGTACATTAATTGCTAAAACTGCCCTTGATTATGGAGTTGATCCATTTATCGCTGCTGCAATTATTCTTCATGAAACTGGTTGTAGTGCAAATTGTAGTCGTTTAGTTATTACTTGTAATAATGTTGGTGGACAAAAAGGATATCCAGGATGTAATGGTGGAGCATATAAGGTATTTGCTTCATTAGATGAAGGTATTATAGGCTTTATTCAAAATCTTCATCGTAATTATTATGCTTATGGTTTAACAACTATTGATGCGATTGCACCTAAGTATGCTGAGAGTCCAGAGTGGCCTGGTATGATTCATTATTTTGTAAATCGTTTGAAAAATAGTTAACCTTAGCGTTAACTATTTTTATTAGGGGAGTCGGTTTTATGTCTAAAGAAAAGAAACGTGGCGGTGGATTTGTTTCTGCTGTAATTTTGTTTTCATTATTATATGTAATTGGTAATCATGCTGGTAAACAGGAGATTACTCTTCATGAAGATACACCATATCAAGTTACTTCATTGGTTATGGATTCTGATGATGTAGATGAAATGATTAGAAGTCTAGAGGAAAAATTTGATGTTAAGGTATCAGAAGAAAATAAAGATGAATTTTTAATGTTATATTCTATATTTGAAAATAGTAGCTTATCTTCTTATGAGAAGAATACTTTTTATGGCTATTATTCTTTAATATTAGATAATCCATATTTAAATCGTGAAGAAGCATATAGATCTTTATCTAAAGTAAAAGTTGATTATACTGAACGTGATAGTAGTGTTGCTGAGAATGTTTTAGGTGAATATGAATTTGGCGATTATACTATCCATATTTATGATAAAGATTATACGAATTCTGTTTTATTACATGAAGGAATTCATTGTATGTTTACTAATTCTAGGACTGTAGGACTTCCTACATATTTTACGGAAGGTATGACTGAATTATTAGTTAATGAGTATTTTAGTTATGATCCTTTTTATGAAGGTGTTCATTATCCTTATGAAGTTGCGTATGTTAAGATGCTTAATGAACTTGTCGGTAGTGATGTTGTGTTGAAAGCTTTTTCTACAGGAGATTTTAATTTAATATATAACGCTGTTCAAAAGAATAATTATACTCCTTATAGTGCCTATAAGATTTTAAATACATATGAGAATGCGTTCTTTTGTGCAGATAAAAAAAGTTTATGTCCTTATAGTCATGAAGAACAAATTAATGCATATAATTATATAGGTGAAATTGCTAAAGCTGCTGGAAAGGATAGTGCGGAGTTTAGATATTTTCACGAATTAAGTTATAGTGTATTAGAGGAAAATCCTGCTGAGTATTATGTTAAATATCTTGTTGAGCATGGTGTTTTAGAAAAAGCATACTTTTCTTCAGATTTAAAGAATACTTATTCTAGTACAATTTATAAGAGCGTAGAAGAAAGAGATAAAGTATTTTCTCACTCTTTTATTAAGAAATTTGACAAATAAGTGTAAATATGCTATAATTATCTCTGTAATTGATGGCACATTATTCTAGTCAATTACTTTATTTGGAAGACGAGATTAAACAATCGTTATAGGGCATATCTGTGAAACCTTTGGTGTTTGCTTCTTACGCCCAGTTTGGGGTGAATGCTGGAGTTGTAGAATATTGGGCGACCGTAATGGCATACGATCATCGACCCACTATTCGTTGGAGACCTATATATGTGTTAAGCCTATACGTTCAAAAACTGTTAGCTTAAGAAATGACGGACTTAATATGTTATAGGATAGAACCTGTATGTGGCGAAAGTTATGTGCAGTGTAGCCTGTCTTGAGTGAGGATATTGGGATAAATGATCTTACATTAATATGGCGGCCACCATTTAATGTATTGCGTTTTGAAATTATCGTTGCAAAAAAGGATTAAAAATAAAGTGTTGGTGGGGAAATCTCCTAGGGTGTAACATTAATATAGGATTGCAGTGGACACTAAGTGGTAATCAAGTCGTGTGTTTCGGTGACGGCATATTGATTCTTTTAAAGGGGAACCGCATTTCTGGTAACGGATTTGTAAGAATCGGGGAAATCCTACTTGACCTAAGGTTCAAAGTTAACTATATTAAGAGCCAACCAATTAATTTGAAATCAAAAGTAGAATTTCTACTTTTTTTTTGATATTATATAGTTGATTATTAACTAGAATAAGGTGATTTTTATGATAAAAAAAGATAAGAATAGTGAATTAAAAAATTTAATTGAAGTTACTAAAAAGAAGGAGAAAGTTAAGAAAGAAGTAGTTAATTGGTCTTGGATTGCTAAGATATTAATTATGTCTTTTACTATTTCTTTTGGTATGAGTTTTATTGCTCAAATGACAATTCCAAATTTTAATTTATTTTTTGGTATTCTTATTACTTTATTATTTATTGGTATTGGTATTTTATTTGATATAGTTGGAGTTTCTGTTACAGGGGCAGATGAGGCTGTATTTCACTCTATGAATTCTCGTAAAGTTAAGGGTGCTAGTGTAGCTGTTATGTTTAAAAAGAATGCTGATAAGGTATCAAGTTTCTGTTGCGATGTTATTGGTGATATTTGTGGTATCGTATCTGGTGCTGCTGGAACTACTATTGCATTGCTATTATCTAAAGATACTGGTATGGACCTTGTACTATCATCTTTAATTGTTGCTGCTGTTATAGCATCATTAACAATAGGTGGTAAAGCAATAGGTAAAAGTTTTGCTATTAATAAGAGTGATATTATTCTTTATGAGTTTGCTAAGATTGTTTCTAATTTTTATAAAGGATAGAAGGACCGTTAGGTCTTTTTTTTTGTTTGATTATTGACTTTTCTTATGCTATTATAGAAACCGTTAGTAGGTGTTCTATGTGGGATATAAATTAGAAAATAAAGATATACGTATTAATAATTTTAATTTGATTGGTTATGGTGATAAAGGTAATGTTTATAAGTATCGTAAGGAAGCTATAAAAATATTTCCTAATGGAGTAGTTCCTGATGGGGTAATTGATGAAGAAGCATGTGAAGTGTTAAAGAAAATATCTACGCAAGCAATATTATTACCTAGGAAAACGGCACGTTACAATCAACAATTTGCTGGTTACTCATTGAAATTAGTACGCAAGAGTTCTGCTAATGGAAATATTGTTACTATGCGAAAGTCTAATTTAATAGATTCTATATCTATATTGGAAGATGATATTTATACATTAAGTAATAACCGTGTTTTATTAGATGGAATTACACCTAATAATGTTTTAGTAAGTAATCATATTTATATTACTGATCCTAGTAGATATATTGTTGTTGAAGACAAAAGATTGAATTCTTCTAAGTTACTTGATTTTAATCAATTTCAATTATATTTATTACTTTGTGAGATGGTTACTTCTGGTCTTAAAAAATGTGGCGTAGGTAGTGCTGAATTAAAGAAAATTCGTCGTATTTTAGATAAAAAAGATGATGATGTTTTACCTAGTGAATATTTTGATGATTTATTAAAAACTAGTACTTCATTTAAGAGTTACGTTAAAAAGAGAAGTTTGTAAACTTGTCTTTTTTTTGTTTTTATAGTAAAATTAAAACGTTTCGAGGTGATGGTATGATACAAGTTAGTAATGTTAGTTTAAAGTTTGGAAAGAGAACTTTATTTGAAGATGTTAATATTAAATTTACAAACGGAAATTGTTATGGATTGATAGGTGCAAATGGTGCTGGTAAATCTACATTTTTAAAACTATTAAGTGGAGAAATTGAAACTACTACTGGTGAAATTACTATTGGTAAAGATGAGAGAATTTCTTTCTTAAGACAAGATCATTATCAATATGAAGATATTAGAGTTATTGATGTTGTTATTATGGGTAATAGTAGATTATATGAAATTATGGTTGAGAAGGATAAGATGTATGCTCAAACAGAATTTAGTGATGAGGATGGAATGAAGCTTGCAAATCTTGAAGCTGAATTTATGGATTTGGATGGTTGGAATGCTGAACCTGATGCTTCACAATTATTAAGTAATCTTGGAATACCAGTTGATGAACATTATATGACTATGAAAGAATTACCTGTTAAGTCACGTGTAAAGGTTTTACTTGCACAAGCTTTATTTGGCAATCCAGATATTCTATTATTAGATGAGCCTACAAATAGTTTGGATTTAGAAGCTATTCGTTGGTTAGAAGAATTTTTAATTAATTTTAATAATACTGTTATTATTGTTTCACACGATAGACATTTCTTAAATAATGTATGTACTCATATTGCTGATATAGATTATGGAAAGATTAAGTTATATGTTGGTAACTATGATTTCTGGTATGAGTCTTCTGAATTATTACAAAAGCAAATGAAAGAGTCTAATAAGAAAAAAGAAGAGAAAATTAAAGAATTACAATCTTTTATTGCTAGATTTAGTGCCAATGCTTCTAAGTCTAAGCAAGCTACTTCTCGTAAAAAAATGTTAGAGAAGATTCAATTAGATGAAATTGTTCCTTCTTCTAGAAAATATCCTTATATTGACTTTAAAATTGAAAAACCTGCTGGTAAGGAAATATTAAAAGTAGAGAATCTTACTAAGATTGTTGATGGTAAGAAGATATTAGATAAAGTATCTTTTACAGTTCTTAAAGGTGATAAAATTTGTTTTATTGCAAGTGATGATATGGCTAAGACTACATTATTTAATATTTTAGCTGGCGTTGAAAAATATGATAAAGGAACTATAGAATGGGGTAAAACTATTAATTTTGGTTATCTACCTCAAGATAATACTTCTTATTTTCAAAGTTCAAAGAATATTATGGAATGGATTGGTCAATTCTACGATATTAAAGATGAGACTGTTTTACGTGGATTCTTAGGACGTATGTTATTTTCTGGAGAGGATGTTTTTAAAAAAGTAGATGTTTTATCTGGAGGAGAAAAGGCTCGTTGCATGTTGTCAAAGATGATGCTTGAACAACCTAATTTCTTAATTTTAGATGAGCCTACTAACCATTTAGATTTGGAGAGTATAACATCTTTGAACAAAGGATTATGTAATTTCCAAGGTGAAGTATTATTTACCTCTCGTGATTATGAATTGAATAGTACTGTTGCAAATAGAGTTATTGAGATTAATTCAGATGGCTCTATTACCGATCGTAGTATTCCATATGAAGATTATTTAAATATTAAATAGAAAGATTATTCTTTCTTTTTTTTATTATTTCTTTCTTTTCATATATTTTTATTGTGTTATAATAAGTATGGATGGTGATACCTATGTCAGAAAAGAAGATTGGTATTGTTTTAGTCCTTGCTTTGATTGTTGTTTGTATTCTATCTTTAGTGGGTGGAAATAAAAAAGAAAAGTTAAAGGAATATACTAATATTAGTGTAGAACAATATTTAAAATATTATAAAGAAGATAAAGACAGATTAATTTTGGTTGGAAGTAAGTCTTGTGCTTATTGTAAACAGGCAGCTCCAATTATTAAATCATTAATGTATAAATATAATCTTGATATTTATTATGTTTCAACAGATGAGTTTACGGAAGAGACTGAAAAAGAATTCATGGAATCTAATGAATTACTTAATTCATTTTCTACACCATTTCTTTTTGTAATATCTAATGGTGAGATTAAAGATAGTTTAAAAGGATTACAAGAAGAAAAAGTTTATATTGATTTCTTTAAAAATAACGGTTTTATAAAATAGTGGAGGTAATAATATGGGAAAAGTTTATGAGCAAGCACTTAGATTTAAGGAAAAGAATCCTTTTACAATAGCATGGAGAATTAAAAAGAATGCTTCTGTTGTTGAGAGACATTTAAATCCTGATGAAGAACCAATTTATACATTTGTTGCACAAAAAAATGATAATCCTTTTGATATTCTTTCTACTGCTGTTGTTTGTTTGACTAACAAACGAATTCTTATTGGTAGAAAAAGAGTTATTATTGGTTATTGGTTAGATTCTATTACTCCAGATATGTTTAATGATTTGAAAGTAAAAAGTGGTATTATTTGGGGTAAGATTTATATAGATACAGTTAAAGAATTTGTTACTTTATCTAATATTTCTAAAGAAGCTCTTTCTGAAATTGAAACTAATATTACTTCTTATATGTTGGAAGCAAAGAAGCTTTATCCTTCATTTGATTATAAGAAATAGACTTCTAGATAGAAGTCTTTTTTTGTGCTATAATTGGTTATGGTAGGTGGTAAAATGAGAAAATTATTAACAATTATAATTTCGTTAGGATTAATGGCTTTGACTTATCAGTTAATTGTAAATATATTTATTTCTCATAAAGATACTACTTATTCTTTATTGAGTGGTGATCGTTCATTTTTGATAGAAGAGAAGTTTTATAAGATGGATGGTTCTCATTATTATGAATATGTTGTAAAAGATGAAAAAGATAATAAGTTTTCATTTTATAAAAAATATAATTTTAATAAGCAAAGTAAGGTTTTAAAAGATATAGTTACCTATCAAGATAAAAATGTGTTGTGTTATCTTCCAATTTATAAAGATGATAGTACTAGTGAATTAAATTGTTTTATTGGTAAGGGCAAGAATAAAGAATTAGTTGATTATAATTATCTTGTTAATAGTGGATATGATAATGATTCAATAGTTAAGTACTATGAACATTTAAATTATAGTAGGGATAGTTGGAATAAGAGTAAAGATACTAAGAAAAAATATGATATTAATAATAATTCTATAGCTTATGTTTATACAGATAATGTGCCAGATGGTTATGTTTTTCCAATTTGGAATTATAGTGGACTCTTCTTAATTAAGAAAAGCGAGTGCAAGAAGAATCAATATCTAGATAAGGACATTTATGATAATAAATATTCTGTAATGGTTGGTAAATATTATTTTATTTTTGATTTTACAGATGAAAATGATACTATTAATGATTTATATTATGTAAATGTCGAGGATGGTGGTAAAGCTTCCTTAATGTTACCAAGTAGTTTATCTAGTAAAATGGTTGTTAACGGTATATTTAAAAATAAATTATATATCACAGATTTATCTTCTAAAAGTCAATTTTGTATTGATCCATTTATGGAGAAGATTGAAAATGTAGGGAATTCTGATGAAGGCTTTTATAAGATTAAAAATGGTAAGTTAGTTAAAAGTGATAGGTTAGAGGCTTCAAAAGATGAGACCAATTATAATGAAGTTAAAAATGAAGATATTTCTAATAAGTATGATGCTATATCTATAAAGAAATCTGGTAATATTTATTATTTTAGAACTAAAAATAATGATTTTTATCGTGTTAATGATAGTTCTATAGATAGTGCTGTTAAATTGTTTCATTTTGATAAGGTATCTGATTGGGAAAGTAAATATCATGGTGTAATGGTTGTTAGTGGAGATACTATGTATTTTTATGATGAGGATATTGGAATTAGACCAATTCTTCAAAATAAGGAATTGATTTATAACTTTAAGAATATTTGCAATTTTTATAAGGAGTCATAAGACTTCTTTTTTTTCATAAAATATAATAAATATGTTGAAATTTCTATATTTGTTTGTTACAATATTAATTGCAAATGGGGCTTTAGCCAAGTGGTAAGGCGTGGGTCTGCAACACCCTGATCATCGGTTCAAATCCGTTAGGCCCCTCCAAAATGCGAACGTGGTTCAATGGTTAGAATCAGGCCTTGCCAAGGCTTAGATGGGGGTTCGATTCCCCTCGTTCGCTCCATTAGATTTATACTAGTCGTTTGACTAGTTTTTTTGTTATAATTTTTATATAGAGGGATGTGTTTTATATGAAGTTTTGTCCGAATTGTGGATTTCCACTAGATGGAAAGAAAATATGTGATTGTGGTTATAATGTTGTTACTAATGAAGTAGATAAAAAAACTTATAGCGAGTATAAGAATGTTGTGGAAGATAATTACTTAAGGCAATGTGATGTTGTTCATGGAATGATGACTGCACCTTCTTCTTTTGGTATGATGTCTAACGAACAATATATAGAAAATGCTAGAAAAATGGGTGTTGATTCTTCAGTTACTGATGAGGAAATATTAGCAAATCGCAATCAAACTATTTTTAACAAAGATCCTGATAATTTAAGTGGAGATGATCTTGTTAATATTCTATTGAATAGTTCGGATGGAAATGCTAATAGTTAGTAATTAATTCTATTTTTATAAAAACTTATCTTAGGATAAGTTTTTTTTGTAAATTATTTTTTGTAGTTTACTTATTTTTTCTTTTCTTTAAAACTATCTAAAGAAAACATTGTATTTGATTCTTGTAAATTAGTACTAATATATACAGATTTTACATTGTTTTTCTTTGTGTAAATCGAACACTTTTTTTTGTAATATCTTTTTCTTTGTTTTATTTATTTGTTGTTGTTTTTTAAATGCAAAAATTATTTTTGTTGCAATTGCAACAAATGTAAAATTGAAAAAAGTGCTAAAAAAAACATTGCTTTGGCATGTACTTATGGTACACTTATTGTAGCCGAATTAATTACAGGTAGGGAGGATAAGTATGGAAAAAGAAGAAAAAGATTTTTTTGATGAGATAACTGTCGTTAAAAGAAGTGGGCAACGTGTAGGATTTAATGATACTAAAGTTGCTATCGCTATTAAAAAAGGATTCGATAGTGTTTATGAAGAATATGATGAAAAAGAAGTAAATAAGGTTAAAGAAAAAGTTCTTGATTATATTAAAAAAGAATTTAAAGATAGAAAAACTATTGGTGTTGAAGATGTTAGTGATGCCATTGAAATTATTTTAAAAAAATTAAAATATAATGAAGTTTATGAATCTTTTAAGGGCTATAGAGAGAGAAGAACTGCTTCTCGTGAAGCATTTGTTGTTAAACAACAACATAAATTTGTTAAATCAATCGAAGCATTAGGACTTAAGTCAGCAAATGAAGAAAATTCAAAAAGAGAAAATGCTAATGTTGATGGTGATGGTCCAATGGGTACTATGCTTCATTTTGGATCTACAGTTTCTAGAGAGTTTGCTAAAGCTTATTTAATGGATTCTAAATATGCTAAAGCTCATGATGAAGGATATATTCATATTCATGACCTTGATTTCTGGGCTATGGGTACTACAACTTGTACTCAAATCGATTTACAAAAGTTATTCCGTAACGGATTTTCAACAGGACATGGTTTTTTAAGGACTCCAAATAGTATTGGTTCTTATGCTGCTCTTGCTGCTATTGCAATTCAATCTAACCAAAATGAGCAACATGGTGGTCAAAGTATTCCTGCTTTTGATTATTATATGGCTCCAGGTGTATTAAAAACATTTAAGAAAGAATTTAAACAAGAATTATCAGAATTATTAGATTTTGAAGGGATTAAAGAACTAGTTAAATTTGATAAGATTCTTGAAGAAATAGATAAACTTAATAGTATTGAATTTGATTTTGAGATATTTAAAGACTATTTAGAAAGTAAAAAAGTTGATGAAGTATTCCATACTGCATATGAAAATGCTATTAAAAAGACAAATCGTGCTACATTCCAAGCAATGGAAGCATTTATCCATAATTTGAATACAATGCATTCTAGAGCTGGTGCACAAGTACCATTCTCATCTGTTAACTTTGGTACAGATACTTCTCCAGAAGGAAGAATGGTTATTAAGAATTACTTATTGGCAACTGATGAGGGTTTAGGACATGGAGAAACTCCAATCTTCCCAATTTCAATCTTTAAAGTAAAAGAGGGAGTTAACTATAATAAAGAAGATCCAAGTTATGATTTATTTAGATTAGCTTGCAAAGTATCTGCTAAGAGATTGTTCCCTAACTTCTCATTTATTGATTCAAGTTTTAATAAGCAATTTTATGTTCCAGGTGATTATACGACAGAAGTTGGTTACATGGGTTGTCGTACAAGAGTACTTGCAAATGTATGTGGTCCATCTGTTACACCAGGTAGAGGTAATTTAAGTTTTACATCTATTAACTTGCCAAGAATTGCTATTAAACATGGTATTGCATTAGGAGAAAGAGATAAAGCCGATATGAAAGGCTTCTATGCTGAATTAGATGAATTAATGGATTTAGTAAAAGGACAATTGCTTCAAAGATTTGAATGTCAATGTTCTAAGACAAGAGCTAATTTTAAGTTTTTATTAGGTTCTCATGTTTGGATTAATAGTGAAAATATGGATAATACTACTAGACTTAGAACTGTATTGAAACATGGAACTTTATCAATTGGATTTATTGGTCTTGCTGAAACATTAAAGGCATTAATTGGTGAACATCATGGTGAAAGTGATAAAGCTCAAAAACTTGGTATTGAAATTATTAAACACATGAGAGAAAAATGTGATGAATACACTAAGGAATATAATTTAAACTTTACTTGTTTAGCTACTCCTGCAGAAGGTTTAAGTGGACGTTTTGTTGCAATTGATCGTTCTATTTATGGAAAGATTAAGGGAGTAACTGATAGAGATTATTATACAAACTCATTCCATGTACCTGTTTATTACAAAACTAGTGTTAAACATAAAATGGAAATTGAGGGACCTTATCATAAATTTACTAATGCTGGTCATATTTCTTATGTTGAGTTAGATGGAGATACTGTTAATAATGTAGATGCATTTGAATCAGTAGTTAGAATTATGCATGATAATGATATTGGATATGGTGCAATTAATCATCCTGTTGATAGAGATCCTGTGTGTGGATATGTTGGAGTAATTAAAGATGTTTGTCCTAGATGTGGCCGTCATGAAGGTGAAGGCGTTGAAATGGAAAAAGTTAATTGTTACGACTGCTGTGGTCGCTAAGAATAAAGAATGGAGGTAATTATATGGAAAAAGAAGTAAGAAAGGTTAAAACTGTTGGTGAAGGTGTAGGATTCGATAGAATTAGAAGAATTACTGGTTATTTAGTTGGAACTCTTGACAGATTTAACAATGCTAAAAAAGCAGAAGTATCTGATCGTGTAACTCATGAAACAAAATAAATACATTCGTTTAGCTGCTGATTTACAATCTGATAGTATTGTAGATGGTCCAGGATTAAGAGCTGTTTTGTGGACCCAAGGTTGTGGCCATCATTGTGAAGGTTGTCAAAACCCTCAAACATGGGATTTTGAGGGTGGTGGACTTGTTCCTATTGAAGCAGTAAAAGAAGCTATAGATGAATTAGAATACCAAACAGGACTTACTTTTAGTGGTGGTGATCCTATGTATCAGCCTGAAGCTTGCAATGAAATTGCAGAATATGCGCGAAGTAAGGGATTGGATATATGGGTTTATACAGGTTTTACTTATGAAGAAGTATTAAAATTGGCAGAAAAAAAGCCTATTTATAAGGAATTTTTGGAAAAAGTAGATGTTTTGGTAGATGGTAGATTTGTTTTGAAAAAAAGAAATTTAAGTCTATTGTTTCGTGGTTCATCTAACCAAAGATTAATT
>OCVV011152585.1_pt1 | contig 18656 bp, 11 predicted proteins | sample 1539721 | NCBI WGS metagenome assembly OCVV01 (sample SAMN02144230, study PRJEB22623) | gut metagenome | biome: sheep rumen | host: Ovis aries | place: New Zealand | reverse complement strand
CCGCGGCAGCGTTCTCGCAGGAGGCCCGGCGTTTGTTGTAGGCGCTGGAAGCCAACTCGTGCTTGACGCAGGAGTCAATCAGAACAAGTTTGTAGCCCTTCGGTTTGAAAGGGAAGTATTTGTATTCCAAGGTCTTGCAATTCAAACGAATCAGGCTTCCCTCCTTGCCGAACACCGAAGCGAACTGGTCCATAATGCCGCACTTCACACCGCAGTAATTGTGTTCCGTCGCCTGACCGATCTTGGCGAGTTCGAATTTGTCGATCCCATTCTGGAAGATGTAGTTGAGCGCAAAGGCGAAAGTGCTCTCGAGGGCCGCAGAGGAGGAAAGTCCCGCTCCGAGGGGAACGTCGCCCGCAAATACGGTATTGAATCCCTTGACCTTGCCGCCCCGCTTGATGGTCTCGCGGCAGACGCCGAAGATGTAATTGGCCCACTGCTGGGCGGGTTTGTCACCCTCTTCGAGGCCGAACTCGACATATTCATCATAATCCAGCGAATAGGCTTTGACCTTATCGGTCCCGTTGACCTTGATGGCTGCAATGATGCCCTTGTCAATGGCGCCCGGGAAGACATAACCGCCGTTATAGTCAGTATGTTCGCCGATCAGATTGATACGACCGGCAGAGGCAAACAATTCTCCCTCTTCCCCGAAGAGGGTCTTGAATTTTTCCTGGATCTTTTCTTTCATATCGATTGAGGTATTAGTTATCTATGGGCAACGCAAATATAACCATTTTTTGCGGAATCGGACTCCGGGAATCAATAAATCTTCAGGACGACGGGCAGGTGATCGCTCACGCCCCCGATATACCGCGGACCGGAATAGGTCCGGAAAGGTTTTACGCCGGCATTCGTTCTGTCTTCCTTCAACAAAAAGGGGATTTCCACGATCTCCATCTCGCAGGGAATGCCGGGAGATGTAAAAAACAGGTCTATCAGCTCCCATTTTCCTTCAAAACGGATGGTTCCCCGCCCGGAGCGGAAAAGTCCGTCTGCGGGGCTGCCAAGGGCCCCGGCGAGCCATTCCCCGTACACGGGGTTGGCCGGCGTATCGTTGAAGTCTCCCATAGCGACTATGGGAGCGCCCAGGGAATCCGACAGCTGGCGAAGCGTTGCAACGGCCTGGCGGCGGCGCGCATCCGACGCCTCGACTCCGCCGTATTTGGAGGGATGGTGATTCACCAGAAAATGATGCAGCGTACCTTCCGCCCTGTCTCCGAGCGTTACGCAAAGGATTCCCCTCGTCCGCATCAGGGCCCCCTCCCCGTCGTACATCTTTCTGAGCTGCACGGAAACGGTATCGTACACACTCTTGCGGTACAGCAGCGCAACGTCGATGCCCCGCCTGTCGGGAGATTCCCGGTGGACGACGCCATAATCGAGTTTCCTGAGGATCGTACTCTGGAGAAGACGGCGGAGGACGAAGGCGTTCTCCACCTCGGCAAAGCCGATCACATCCGGCATCCGGCCATATTTCCCGCCCGTGTAGAGCAGCGCCTTGGCGATGGCGTTGCATTTGGCATAGAACCGCCGAGCCGTCCAATGCCTGCCGCCCCCGGGCGAGAATTCCGCATCGGATTCCCCGCCGCCACCGTCCCGGTAGTCGAAGAAATTCTCCAGGTTCCAGAACATCACCAGCCGCTCCGGCTTCCCCGGACCATTGTCATTGCACGACCGGATCAGATCTTCATCTGTCATTCCCAGACCACCATCTGTCATTCCCGGACCACCACCTGTCATTCCCGGACTTGTTCCGGGAATCTGAACCGCCGCCCACAGCAGCGTCCCTATCCAAAACAAAACACCCATTCCCAAAGATAGGAACAGGTGAGGGATTCGAGTGTAAAAAACGTAAAATTTTTTCTTACAATGAAAAAAACAGCGAAATTTCTTCCGCTGTTTTCCTCCATCTAAAAAAATACATATAGGTTTGAAAACCTTCTATCTCCATTTTACACGTTAAAGAGGAAATGCATGATATCGCCGTCCTGGACGACGTAGTCCTTCCCCTCGATGCCCATCTTGCCGGCGGCGCGGACGGCCGCTTCCGTCTTGTACTGTACGAAATCCTCGTACTTGATGACCTCGGCACGGATGAATCCCCGCTCGAAGTCGGTATGGATCACGCCGGCCGCCTTCGGAGCCTTGTCGCCCCTGCGGATGGTCCAGGCGCGGCATTCATCGGCACCGGCCGTAAAGAAGGTCTGGAGGTTCAGGAGGTGATATGCCCCTTGAATCAGGCGCACGACGCCCGACTCCTTGAGACCGAGTTCCTCGATGAACATCTGTCTGTCCTCATACTCTTCAATCTCGGCAATTTCGGCTTCCGTCTTGGCGGCAATCACCAGAATCTCGGCGTTTTCGTCCTTGACGGCTTCGCGGACCGCATCGACATAGGCATTCCCGTTCACGACCGAAGCCTCGTCCACGTTGCAGACATACATCACGGGCTTGTTGGTAAGGAGAAACAGATCACGGGCCATCGCTTCCTCTTCCGGGGTTTCCGGAACCACGGTACGGCAGCTCTGTCCTTTGTCCAGCGCCTCCTTGTATCGCAGCAGCAGATTCAGGAGCTTCTTCGCTTCCTTGTCTCCGCCGGTAGTCGCCTGCTTCTCAACCTTCTTGATACGGTTTTCCACCATTTCAAGATCCTTGATCTGGAGCTCGGTATCGACGATTTCCTTGTCCCGGACCGGATCCACGCTTCCATCGACGTGGACGACATTGCCGTCGTCGAAACAGCGCAGCACGTGCAGGATGGCATCCGTCTCCCGGATATTGGCAAGGAACTGGTTCCCCAGGCCCTCACCGTGGCTCGCACCCTTGACGAGACCTGCTATATCCACAATCTCCACCGTAGCGGGAATGGTCCGCTGGGGCTTGCAGATTTCGGAAAGTACATCCAGCCGGCGGTCCGGCACCGAGGTCGAACCGAGGTTGGGTTCAACAGTGCAGAAAGGGAAGTTCGCACTCTGCGCCTTCCCTGAACTGATGCAATTGAATAGGGTGGATTTGCCCACATTGGGCAGCCCCACGATTCCGCATTTGAGACTCATTCCTAGAAGAATCTGGCCCGGTTGTCCTTGACATCCGCATCGTCCATCATCAGCGGAACGATCATCTGGGCGGTGTAGCCGACCATCTGGGAGCGGTTGTTGCGGGCGTCGCTGTCGGTGAAGGCCTCACCGGTCTCACGGGAATTCACCTTGAAGATATAAGTGCCGTTGGAACCGGCAACAGGACCGGTAATGACACCTTCCTTGGCAGCGGAAACGGCACCGAGGAACTTGGGATCCTCACTGCGGGAGCGGAGCGAGGAGGCCAGGTCTTCCTGATGGGAGACCGTCGTGCCGAGCTTGTCAGCAATCGCTTCGAGCGTATTGAGTCCTTCGATTTCAGCCTTGACATCAGCCGTTCTCTTGGCAGCGTATTTGTCGGTGTAGAGACGGTTCTTGATCATCTCGGAAACCTCGGAAACCGGAGTGTACCCTTCCTTGGCAGCGCTCTTGACGGCAACGACGAAGAAATACTTGTTGTCGATGGAAATCACGCCGGAAGCCTTTCCGGGCTTGTTTTCGAAGGCCCAGCGGGTCACTTCCTTGGAATGCTTGACACCGCTGTAATTGTCGGTACCCTCATTGATCGTCTCGGGACGGGAATAAGCGTCGGCCACGGCATTGGAGTCAATCGCGGCGCGGTATTTCTTGTAAGAACCTGCGGCAAGCGTGGCAAGGCGGCTGGCCTTGTTGTAGTAGTTGCTGTTGGTCTCGCTGCTCGGATTGATGGTCTTCTGGAAGATGGCCACCTGCTTCTTGAGGGAAGGATCATTGGCGGCCGTCACTTTGGCGATATAGGTATATCCGCCACCGTTGACGACGAACGGCTCACCAACCTTGGCCGTGAATGCACCCTCAAGACCGGGGATGATGGTGTTCTGGTTGAAATTCCCGATGGCTCCGCCGTTCTCGGCCGAACGCTGGTCAAGGGAGTTTTCCTTCGCCACCTGAGCGAAGTCGGCTCCGCCCTTGAGAACATTCATCAGGCTGTCAGCATTGTGCTGTGCCCTGGCGCCGGCGAGCACGATCAGGCTCAGGTCGATATTGTCAGGAACCTGTGCGGTACCCAGAATCCGGACGGAATAGAAGTTGTCCCCTTCTTCGAAAATCTCGGAGACGCCGGACTCGTTGGCTCCGACGAACTCATCCACCTTGCGGTTGACGCTGCGGAGATCGCCGCCCTTGTAGTACTTCCCGGTATAGGAATAATCCGAATAATGCTGGATAAAGCCCTTGACATTCTCCGTGGAGGAGAACTCAGCATAGAGTTTGTCGTAAGCGGCACGGGCCTCGGCACGGTCTTTCTCGGAAGGCTTCACCTCAAAGAGAGTGTACTCGATTTCGCGGGTCGCTTTGCGGCGGAAGTCCTTCTTGTGCGCCTTGTAGTAATTCTGGATTTCTTCGGAGGAAACCACGACAGTGGAGTCGGTCACGAAGGAATACGGAGACATCACATACTCCACGTCGGAGGTAACGTTGTTGTCGGCCACCATTCTCCCGAGCGTGAGGCTGTTGAGATAGTCGGCATTGACGAAGAGCGAATTGTACTTGGACATATACTGGGCGTCGGAAACCTGCTTCTTGACATAGTCCCAGATGACGGAGGAGCGTCCGCTCTCATCGTCCGCCATTCCCCGCACAAAGTCAACGACATTCTCCTTGTTGCCGAACAGCTGCTGGATGATCGGGGAAAGATTCTCGCCGGAAGCGAGGTCCACGATTTCCTTGCTGCCGACATTGATGCCCGCAGCCTTGGCGTTCTTGAGGAAGAGGTTGTCCATCACATAGGAATTCCAAACCTCCTCACGGATCTGATTCTGCTGCTCCTCGCCCGAAGTGGAGCTGCCGGAGATCATCTCATAAACCTTGGAAATACGGTCGGTCTCCTGCTGGAACTCAGTGTAACTCACTTTCTTACCGCCGATCTTACCCACGTCATACTTCGAGGAAAGACTCTGGACGGCCTGCATAATCTGGCTCGGATCAATGATAAATAACAAAAGGGGAAGGGCAACCAAAATAGAAAGGACGATGCCCCATCCGCGCAGCTTTTCTAGTACAGCCATTGTTTATCGTTTTTAAATTTGTTTCATTACAATTCCGGAACAAGCCCGAAATGACATAGGGGTGCGAAGTTAGTAATTTTTATCGAATAATCCTTATTTTTTTAGCAACGGCCCTATAAAATTGGCAGAATCAATCATTACCTTCGTGGAATCTTCCTTCATCAGGCCGTAACTGTCGAACGGGCGGAGGATGATGGCATTGCGCGCCATTTCGTCGGAACGCATCCCGTATCCCTGCATATACCCCTTCGGAGAAGACATCTTCACATAGCAGTGCGTATAGATTTCGTGCTTGGCCTGATCCCAGTACAGCGTATCCGTCTCCATCCGTTCCTGCTTGATGACATTCCGCACCACCGCATTCCCGTATGCGGACCATTTTTCCTCGCCGGTCTTCTTGAATTTGTCGTGACGGGCCGCATCGGCCACAATGATGGTTTCGAGTTTCCCCGTTTCTTCATAGCCATAGACCTTGAGCCCCTTCGGAAACAGTTCGAGGGCAAGCGAATCATTGTCGTACCGCTCCATCAGGGGAGCCTCGATCCTGTTCTTCACGGCTCCGTTCTCCGTCTGCACGAAGAACATATTCTCAAGGCTCTGCACCGGCACATTATGCACATCAATGACCTCGGCCTCCGATAGTTTTCCCTTACAGGAAAATACGAGGAAAGCAACCGCCGCGGCGGTTGCCATCCATAAACATCTATGTCGGATCCGTATCACCGGAATGCGGGGTATCCGTTAACGGCAGCGAACCGTCGTCGATTTGGATATGCCGCCGCAGCTGACGGTGTAGCTCTGTCCGTTGGAAATGCCGTACATAAAGGCATCCGCAGCGGCAGGATAGTAAGCGGAGCAGCTTCCCGCCTGACGGTTGGCCTCTTCCGCAAGGGAAGCATCGGCGTTTGCGGCCATCCGGTAGAAGTCCGCGGCGGCCCAGTAATGCGCGCGGGCCGTGATTTCATTGCCTCCGCAGGATGTTCCCTTCCAGATGTTGCCCATAATCATATAAGCCTTGCCCGTGTAACCGTTGCCCAGCGAAGCAGCCTTGCCTGCGGCCGCATACGCCTTGGCCTTGGCACCGTTCTGGAGGCAATAGACGGCGAGCTCGTAGTTGTACTCGGCGGCCTGCGCATCCGTTTCGGAGAGCGAAATGGCTTCCTCGAGATAGGCGATGGCCTTCTCACTGTCGTCGTTGATGGAGTTCAGCTTGTACAGACCGTAGGCCGTCTTGGCGGAAGGAGCGTTGTTGTGCAGGGTCGTCACGGCACGCAGATAGAGGTCGTTGGTGAAGCAGCCGTCGGTGGCGTTCATCAGCTTGACCACATTGCCGGCCAGACCGAGGTTCTCCGGATCGGCGTCCAGTTTCGGGGTGAAGATGCGCACGATGTCGTCGCAGCTCGCCACATTGCTCTGGGCGAAGATGGTCTCAAGGTCGCTCTTGGTCTTGGCATTCTCGGCAACGGCCGCGGAATCCTTGGCGGGAGCGCCCTCGATGCACCCGATCACTTCCTCATACACATCCAGCACCTGCTCGGCATCCTGGACTCCGATCTTGAACAGGTCGATGGAAGACTCGAGAACATTGAACAGAATCTGATTGTGGGTTTTGGGACCCAGTTCGTTCATAATGGCGAGGAGTTCCTTATTCAAATACTCCTTCTCCTTCGAGCGGTACTTGATGATGTACTGACCCTTGGCATTGAGTGAGGAAGTCTTCAGCTTGGGGTAATACTGAACCTTGAGATCCTGGAGAAGCAGCAGGGTATCGACGAGACCTTTCACGGCCGCCTTGTCCTTGTAGCTCTTGGAAATCTGACGGGTCACGAGCTTGCTGCCGTGGGCGCCCACCATATTCTGGGAAGCGGTCGGAGGGCAATATTGCAGCGCCTTGCGCCAGTTGGGCATAGCTGCATCCAGATTATTCTGCTTGTAATAGTTCTGATAATAATCAAGATAAAGCTTGCAGTTGGTGCTGTCGTCGCCATCGCCGAAACGGTTTTTCTGCTGGGCGAATGCGCTGAATCCGGCGAACATCGCCAGGACAGCGGCTATGGCTAACATCATCTTTTTCATAATTCGTCCTCCTTGTGGTTACTCATACTGGTGTTTCTGGAACCAGATGTCAAATATGTTAAATCCTATATTAAATCCAAAATAAGTTTCACGGATATGGTTATCCGCCAGTTTACCCCTATTTCCAATATCCATGCCAAGCGTAATTCCGTTGTATCCGCGGAAGACAGGGATGGTGACACCGAAGGTCACTCCGAAACCGTTGACCTGCTGAGCGGACCACGCATAGTAAGACTGATTGAAATAAGCTCCGGCGCGGTATGTACAGCGTCTGAGGAAATAACGGATATCGTTGCGGTTGGGGGTCAGGGAAAATCCGGCGCTGACCGTCCGTTGGATGCCGGAAGAGAAATTGCCAGCCCCATTGCAGGCGAATCCATCCACGCTGTCGAACCCGCTGCTGCGCCAGTCCGACTGCGTATAGTTCACCTCAGCGCTCCAGCGGTCGGCCCCGCGGACCGAAACACCTACGCCCCATTCGTCGGCAAAGCGGAGTTTTTTATCCTTCAAGGCGATGACATCGTTGCGGAGCGTATCCGTCAGCGAGGAAATGGAGGCGTAAGAATAATCATCCACATACCCCCGCATCCGGGTCCGGAAGCGATAAGTGGCTCCGAAGGTCATCGTGGTCGTCTTCGAGAGCGGCTGGTCGTACTGCACGCCGATCTTGCCGGTATGACCTCTGAGCTTCAGCGAATAGCCGGACGACAGGTCCCTGAGCAGGCTGCTTTCATAGTCGATGCTCACATCCTTGTCGATATTTCCGAGATAGAAAATATACTCACCGCCGATGGAAAGCCGTTTCCAGAAGGTGACGGCACCGCCGACAAAGAGTTCATAGACGCCGCCGTTTCCGGAGGAGGTAGTAGTAATGTTGCCGAGCGATCCAATGGTAGCAGGGTCCGTTTCCGATGCCGTGAATTTGTATCCGGTGGAACTGAAGGGCTTGATACCCAGCATCATCGCCGAAGAACGGTAGATCGGAAAAGAAATGACGAAATCGGTGAGGTTGAAAAGGTTGTTGACCGAGCGGATGTCTCCCTGACGGAAAAAGGAATTCCGGTTGGCCATCCCGAAATCCGCCATAAAGGAAAGTGAATCGCGGGCCGTGACCGAAGCCGGGTTCAGGTAATTGACGAACCGCTTGTCACGGGTGGCGATACCGACGCCCCCCTGGGTCATATTGAATGCGGATCCGGGAGTATTCAACTCGCCGATTCCATACACAGAGTACGGAGTGAAGCCATTGGTGGCTCCGCTCTGGGCCCATAAAGGAATCGAAAGCAGAATAGCTGCCGCTACAACTCCGATATACCTGAAAAATCTACTTTGCATATTCATCCGCTATAATAGCCAACCCCATCAGGACGAGATTGCAAATTACAAAGATGGGCTTTTTCATCCGTTTTGCAAAATAATTTGCGTCCCCGCCGGTAAAAATCACCACTCCTTCAGAATTTTTTTCTACATATCCGCCGATTTCGAGCAGGATTCCGGACACGACACCGGACTCGATGGAGGAAGAAAGCGAATGTCCGAAAAATTGAGGATCCCCGGGGGTATTGATCAGCGGAAGCGACCGGGAATACCGGTTGAGCGCCTTGAAGCGGGTCCGGCATCCCAGCGAGATGTTTCCGCCCTTATAGATGCCCTGACCGTCCGTAACATCAATGGTCAGCGTGGTCCCGAAATCAATGATCGTGCACCCTCTTCCCGGAAAAAGATACCGTGCGGCGATGATGGAAGATACTCTGTCGTAGGAAATATAATCAGGAAGGAAATGCCTGTCCCTCACTTCGTTATGATGAATATCCAAAATCAGGAGCCTGCTGCATTCCGACTGAAGGACAGATTGGTCCTCCTCCGAGACGGGAGAGACGGAAGAAACGACCATTACGGCCGGTTTTTCCTTCTTCACCAGCGACAGGATGAAATCCATCTGTTTTTCTCCCTGATAACGGAAGGTTTTCCCGAGGGTCATACCATCCGACCAGGCTGCCTTGAGGGCTGTATTTCCAATTTCAATCAAAAGATTTGCCACGGTCTTTGATTTTAAAATCCAGCAAATTTACTAAATTTTATTCAATTTCAGCAGATTGGCATAGGCCATATCAATGGATTCCACTCCGCGGGAAATGGTGCGCAGCTTTCCGTCGGCCTGCTTGAGGGCGAAATCCGAAGGATGGGCGTTGACATTGGCGAGGATGCGTCCGAAAATCTCGGATTGGAAATAATCCGTCAGGGGATTCGTGACGAAGAACATAATCTGCATACCGTTCTTGATGATGATTTTCTCAAATCCCATAGAAGCTCCGAGGTTGCGGATCCGGACGACGCCGAACAGATTTTCTACCTGGACGGGAAGCGGACCGAACCGATCCTCAATCTGAGAACGGTAGCGGTTGATTTCCCTCTCATCCGACAGCGAATCGAGGTGTTTGTAAATACGGATTTTTTCGGCCGTAATATCAATATAATCATCGGGAATCAGGGCCTGCTGGTCGGTTTCTATCGTACAGTCGTGCACATAGCGGTCAGCGGTTTCCCGGGTTTTGATTCCCGTTTCGATACCGATTTCTTCCATCGCCTCGGAGAGTATTTTCTGGAAGGTTTCATATCCCATATCGGAAATGAAACCGCTCTGCTCAGCCCCGAGCAGATTGCCGGCACCCCGGATATCCAGATCCTGCATCGCGATGTTGAAGCCGCTGCCCAGGTCGGAGAATTCCTCGATCGCTTTGAGCCGGCGGCGCGCATCCTCGGTGATGGTAATCATCGGCGGGATGATCAGGTAGCAGAAAGCCTTCCGGTTGGAGCGTCCTACCCGGCCGCGCAGCTGATGCAGGTCGCTCAGACCGATGTTTTCGGCGTGGTTGATAATGATGGTATTGGCGTTGGGAATATCAAGGCCGTTCTCGATGATGGTCGTGCACAGAAGCATATCATAGTCTCCCCGCATAAATTCCAACATCTTGTTTTCCAACTCCTTCGCTTCCATTTTACCGTGCGCCACGCAGATTTTCATATCCGGTACGAGCCGGTGCAGAATCTCGTGGATGGCCGGCAGTTCCTCCACTTTGTTGTGCAGGAAAAAGATCTGCCCGCCGCGGTTGAGTTCGTATTGAAGGATTCCCTTTATTTCCTTTTCATTGAAATGCATAATTTCGGTATGGATGGGAATCCGGTTCGGCGGCGGCGTGTTGATGATACTCAGATCGCGCGCACCCAGCAGCGAGAACTGCAGCGTACGCGGAATCGGCGTGGCCGTCAGGGTCAGCGTATCGACGGAAGCCTTCAACTTGCGGAGTTTTTCCTTGGCTGAAACGCCGAATTTCTGTTCCTCGTCGATGACCAGCAGTCCCAGGTCTTTGAATTCGAACCCGCTGCCCAGAATCTTGTGCGTTCCGATCAATATATCGATCTGTCCCTTCGCGAGGCGCTCCTTGATGTCATTGATTTCCTTTACCGTGCGCAGCCGGCTGACATAATCTATATTGCAGGGAAGATTCTCCAGACGCGCCTTAAAGGTGGTATAATGTTGCAGGGCCAGAATGGTGGTCGGTACCAGAACGGCCACCTGCTTGCTGTCTGATACAGCCTTGAAGGCGGCCCGGATGGCTACTTCCGTCTTGCCGAAGCCCACATCGCCGCAGACCAGGCGGTCCATCGGGCAATCCTCCTCCATATCCTTTTTGACAGCCTTTGTCGCCTTTTCCTGGTCAGGGGTATCCTCATACATAAAGGAAGATTCCAATTCCTCCTGCAAATAAGAATCGGGAGAGAACGCAAATCCCTTGGATGCGCGGCGGCGGGCATACAGGCCGATGAGTTCCTTGGCGATATCCTTGACCCGGGATTTGGCGCCGCTTTTAAGGTTGGACCAGGTCTTGGAGCCGAGTTTATTGATCCGAGGCGGTTCCCCTTCCCGGGAACGGAAACGGGAAATCTTATGCAGTGAATGGACGGATACGAACACGACATCTCCGTCCTTGTACATCAACTTGACCACTTCGTGCACGCGGCCTTTGTCGTCGGTCATCTTCACCAAACCGCCGAAAATCCCGATGCCGTGGTCGATATGCACAATGTAATCCCCTATATTGAACGCACTCAAATCGTTGAGCGTCAGCTGTTCGCTCTTCTCTACGCTTCGGCGGAGGGAAACGCGGTGGAAACGGTCGAAAATTTCGTGGTCCGTGTAACAGCATACCTTTTCTCCGTGGTCGATGAAGCCGTTGTGGATGTTCTTCCCCTTTACAAAGACGGGAAGCGGGGTATTGGAAGTGGACAGGATGGATTTAAGCCGCTCAATCTGGCTTTCCTTCTCCCCATAAATTTCCACGCGGTATCCGGCTTCCATCCGGGAGCGGATATCGGACTGGAGAAGTTCGAAATTTTTGTTGAAGACAGGCTGGGGAGTAATGTGAAATTCCACCGGATCCACCTGCTCCCGCAAAGAAACGGGAACCTCCAGATAAACCTTCCTGAAGGGTTCATATTCCGCAAAAAAATCCTTCTGCCTGTACATATCCGAAGAATCCAGCCATATCAGGCTCTCATCGGGAAGGATGGAAGCGATGCTGATTCCGCCTTCCTCCCGGTCGGATTCCGTCAGGTCCGGATAGATATCCGCCACCTCGGCGGTGCCGACGGACAACTGGGTATTGCAGTCGAACAGATGAATCTGCTCGATTTCATTACCGAAGAAACTGATGCGGAAGGGGTGATTCAGGGAATAGGAAAAAATGTCTATCAAAGATCCGCGGACGGCATATTGTCCGGGTGCAGCTACGAAATCCACTTTTTCAAATCCCTCCAGAACGAGTTTGTCAATCACCTCGCCGAACCGGATTTTCTGATCTTTATGAAGGGTCAGAACAGCCCCTTCCATCCTGTTCTTGGAAGGAATCCATTCCGCCAGGGCATCGGGATAAGAGACGACAAACAGAGGACCTTCCCCCTTCTTCCAGGACATTATTTTTCCGATGGCCGCCGTCCGCTGCACCCCGAGGGATGATTTATAATTGCTTCTTTCTACGCTCTTTCCCGAATCGGGCAGATAAAATACACGGTCGCCATCCACCCATTGATACAGGTCCGCACTGCAGTATTCCGCCGATTCCCGGTCCGGAAGAATTACGAGGTTAATACAGTCGGGAGCGGCAGAGGAAAGGATAATCCAGCGGGCGGAAAGGTGAAGTCCGCTGCAGAAAATATTCTTATTTTCTGCAATACGCCCCACAAGTTGCTCCGTCTCTTTTAACGCAATCTTCATAATGTTGACAAACCTGTTGAAAAGCTGTTGAAACCACGGTTGATAACCCGTCCGTAAATTTCTCCTGAAGTATTTCCACTTTTCTTCGACATTTATTCAACGGAAAACTCTTACTTTTTTAACACATTAAAAAATATGTAATAAATTACTAATCAGTTATTTATATATACTTTTCAACATTTCAACAGGCAATAATTTACTCAAAAAATAAATAAAAAAACTATATTTGTATTTGTAAAATCAAATGCCGGGGTATGACCGAATTCGATCCGCACAATACAATAGAAAACAAAGATAATGATTTTGACGGAATAATCCGTCCGCAGGAACTGGATGATTTCACCGGTCAGCGGGAAATCGTTTCCAATCTGAATATTTATATCAAGGCTGCGAAGATGCGTGGAGAGGCGCTGGACCATGTGCTGTTCCACGGTCCTCCCGGCCTGGGGAAGACGACGCTCGCGCATATCATTGCGAATGAAATGGGCGTCGATATGAAGGTGACTTCCGGCCCCGTTCTGGCAAAGCCGGGCGACCTGGCCGGCCTCCTGACTTCCCTGGAGACGGGAGACGTGCTCTTTATCGATGAAATCCACCGCCTTTCTCCGGAAGTGGAGGAGTACCTCTATTCCGCGATGGAAGATTACGTCATAGACATTATGATCGACAAAGGACCCGGCGCCCGGAGTGTGCGGATCAACCTCAATCCGTTCACCCTGGTGGGAGCTACGACCCGCAGCGGCCTGCTGACCGCCCCGCTCCGCGAGCGTTTCGGCATCAACTGCGCCCTGGAGTATTACGATACGGCCGACCTGGAGCGGATCGTGCGGCGTTCTTCCGGCATCCTCAAAGTGGAGATCGATCCTGACGCCGCTTCTGAAATCGCCCTCCGCAGCCGGGGAACCCCCCGTATCGCCAATGCGCTCCTCAAACGGGTCAGGGATTTTGCACAGGTGATGGGGGACGGTCACATCGACCTCGAAATCGCGCGCTTCGCCCTCAATAAACTGAAGATCGACAAGCGCGGCCTGGACCGTATCGACAATAAGATTCTCCGGACGATCATCACGACGTTCAAGGGCGGCCCGGTGGGGGCTGGAACGCTGGCTACGGCCATCAGTGAAGACCAGGGGACGCTGGAGGAGGTATATGAACCCTTCCTGATCAAAGAGGGATTCATCCTGCGCACCCAGCGCGGCCGGATTGCCACCGAGATGGCCTATCGGCATCTCGGAATGGACGATTACCTGAGACGGAACGGGGCCGGGGAAGAAACAGGCAATCTTTTCGGCTGATGAAAAAGTTTTTCCTCCCCCTTCTGCTGTCCCTGGTGAGTCTGCCGGCGCTGTGCTGCACATCCGTCATTATTTCCGGCAAGGCGACCGAGGATGGCAGACCGCTGATGCTCAAACATCGAGATACCGGCCATCTGGACAATGCCGTCGGCTATTTCCGCGGGCCGCGGTTTAGTTTCATCGGTCTGGTGAATGCGGAGACGGCCTTTGACTTGGAAGTCTGGACCGGAACGAACGAGGCGGGATTCTGCATTATGAATACGGCTTCGTATAACATCAAGGATGACGATGTGCCGGCTTCCGAAATGGACAGGGAGGGAATTTTGATGTACCGGGCGCTGGGCGTTTGTGCGAATCTGGCGGAATTTGAGCATCTGCTGGATACGCTGCCGCGTCCGCTCGGCGTGGAAGCCAATTTCGGTGTCATCGACGCTTCCGGTGGAGCGGCTTATTACGAAGTGAACAATCACAGCTGGGTCAAGTTCGACGTCAATGCGGCCGCGTGCGGCTACCGGGTCGTGACCAATTTCAGCGAATCCGGCCGGAGAGAGGATTATAAAGGGTATGAGCGCTATGTTACCGCTTCCGAAATCTTCTCGGAAATGCTGGCGGAGAAGCCGTATAAAGTGAAGCACGGCGATATTTTCAATGGCGTTTCCCGTTCTTACAGGAATAAGGAGCGCGGGAAGGCGTATGTCATTCCCCGCAATATAACATCGGCTTCCCTGGTGCTGGAAGGGGTCAGGCCCGGGGAAAATCCGCTCCATACCGTGATGTGGACCATTCTGGGCTATCCGCCCTGTTCCGTCGCAGTCCCGCTGATGGTGGGAAACGGCTGCCTGCTCCCTTCGTCGGTAATGCCCGGTGATGAAGGTCATTCCGAATGGTGCGACCTGGCCCGGGAAATGAAAGAGAAAAGTGGGGAGGTAAGATCCCGTTGCCGGAAAGCCGAAGAACGGATAGACGGCCTTTTCGGAGAAATTTTCGACAAATGGAGATCCGGGGAGATGTCGGACGCTCGATTTTTCGGAAAATATGCTCGAATCCGCTCATCATTTTTGAGAATTTATAAGGAAGAATTCATAAAAAATGACTAAACTTGCAGGAATTTTCAAATAACACCATAAAATGGCCGACAATAAATTAATTTCAAAGATTCCGGAAGGACCGCTTGCTGAAAAATGGACCAGGCGCAAGGCCGAAATCAGAATCGTTAGTCCCAACAACAAGAGAAAGCTCGAGGTAATCGTAGTGGGAACCGGGCTCGGCGGTGCATCTGCAGCCGCTTCGCTCGGAGAGATGGGATACAATGTTAAGATTTTCTGTATCAGTGATTCTCCCCGCCGTGCGCACTCAATTGCCGCACAGGGAGGTATCAACGCCGCAAAGAATTATCAGAACGACAATGATTCCGTTTATCGTCTGTTCTACGATACCATCAAGGGTGGTGATTACCGCAGCCGCGAGGCGAATGTGTACCGCCTGGCGGAGGTGAGTGCCTCCATTATCGACCAGTGCGTCGCACAGGGCGTTCCTTTCGCCCGTGAATATGGCGGATACCTTGCCAACCGCTCCTTCGGCGGTGTCCAGGTGAGCCGTACCTTCTATGCCCGCGGACAAACCGGCCAGCAGCTGCTGCTGGGAGCCTACGCTTCGCTCAACAAGGAAATCGCCGCGGGAACGGTCAAGAGCTATCCCCGTCACGAGATGCTCGATCTGGTGATCATCAACGGACAGGCCAAAGGCATTATAGCCCGCAACCTGGTGACCGGAAAACTCGAGCGCTTCGGCGCCCACGCCGTTGTCCTCGCCACGGGTGGTTACGGAAATACCTACTTCCTGTCGACCAATGCTATGAATTCCAACGGATCCGCAGCCTGGCAGTGCTATAAGAAGGGCGCTTTCTTCGCCAATCCCTGCTTTGCTCAGATCCATCCTACCTGCATTCCCGTCCACGGCGACCAGCAGTGCAAGCTGACCCTGATGTCGGAGTCGCTGCGTAACGACGGCCGTATCTGGGTACCCAAGAAGATGGAGGATGTCCTCAAACTCCGCAAGCACGAGATCAAGCCTTCGCAGATTCCCGAAGAAGACCGCGATTACTATCTCGAGCGCAGGTATCCCGCCTTCGGCAACCTCGTTCCCCGCGACGTGGCTTCCCGCGCCGCCAAGGAGCGCTGCGATGCCGGATACGGCGTCAACGAAACGGGCCTTGCCGTGTTCCTTGACTTTGCGGACGCCATCAAGCGTCTCGGTCACAAGCGCGTCGAAGAGCGTTACGGCAACCTGTTCCAGATGTATGAGAAGATTACGACGACTTCCCCCTGGGAGGAGCCGATGATGATTTATCCGGCCATTCACTATACGATGGGCGGCCTTTGGGTCGATTACGACCTGCAGACCACCATTCCCGGCCTGTACGCCATCGGTGAGGCGAACTTCTCCGACCACGGCGGCAACCGGCTTGGCGCTTCTGCCCTGATGCAGGGTCTGGCCGACGGTTATTTCATTCTTCCTTATACGATCGGTGACTATCTTTCCCATAAATTTGCCGAGCCCAAGACGGATATCAACGCTCCCGAGTTCGACGAGGCCGAGAAAGCTGTCCGCGAGCGGATTGAGAAGATTTTCGCCGTCAAGGGAACCGAGACGGTGGACAGCATCCACAAGAAGCTCGGTCACATTATGTGGGAATATGTAGGTATGGCCCGTACCGAGGCCGGCCTTAAGAAGGCCATCGAGGAAATCGGCAAACTCCGCGAGGAATTCTGGAAGACCGTCCGTGTTCCGGGAACCAACGAGGAGTTCAACCAGGAACTCGAAAAGGCCCTCCGTCTGGTGGATTTCTTCGATATCGGCGAACTGATGGCCCGCGACGCCCTCAACCGCAGAGAGTCCTGCGGCGGTCATTTCCGCGAGGAGATGCAGACCGAGGAAGGCGAGACCAAGCGCGACGACAAGAACTTCATGTATGTAGCCGCCTGGGAGTACAAGGGCGAGGGTGCTGAACCTGAACTCCACAAGGAACCGCTCCAGTACGAGAACATCAAGATAGCCACACGTAACTATAAAGACTAACGGATTATGGAATACAATATCAAAGTTTGGCGTCAGAAAAACGCAAAAGCACAGGGACATTTCGAGACGTATCACGTTACGGACGTGGAGGAGGATGCCTCGTTCCTCGAGATGCTCGATATATTGAATGACCAGCTGATCCGTCAGGGAAAGGAACCGATTGCCTTCGATCACGACTGCCGTGAGGGTATCTGCGGTGCCTGTTCACTGTATGTGGACGGCCGTGCCCACGGTCCGGACGACCAGGTGACGACCTGCCAGCTCTTTATGCGCCATTTCAAACCCGGCGCCACCATTACCGTGGAGCCGTGGCGCAGTGCCGCTTTCCCGGTTATCAAAGACCTCGTGGTGGACCGCGGCGCATTCGACAAGATTCTGCAGGTCGGCGGTTTCATCACCGTGCGTGCCGGATCGGCGCAGGACGGCAATACCATCCTGATTCCGCACGATGTGGCGGAAGACAGTATGGATGCGGCTGCCTGCGTGGGATGCGGTGCCTGTGTGGCTACCTGTAAGAACGGTTCCGCGATGCTCTTCGTGGCCGCTCGCGTGAGTTCTCTGGCGCTGCTGCCTCAGGGCAAGCCTGAGGCCGCCCGCCGGGCCAAGGCTATGGTGGCCAAGATGGATGAACTTGGCTTCGGAAACTGCACCAATACCCGCGCCTGCGAGATGGAATGCCCGAAGCACGTGACCATCGACCACATCGCACGGCTTAACCGCGAGTATATCAAGGCTAAATTCCGCGAGTAACAGAGGTTACCAGAGGAAGTTATTGAAGGGATAACGTCCCGCGTGAATCTCCGCAACCATCTTGTAGATGTCGTTGCGGAGTTTTGGTAATCCCGTCTTGTTGATGGCGGAGATGAAGATGCAGGGAGTCTTTTCCTGGGCGATCCAGCTGTTTTTGAGTTCGTCGAGGGTACGGTGTTCCTTCCCTTTGGGTTCCAGGGAATATTCGTCGTATTCTTCCGGCGTATAGGCGTCTATCTTATTGAATACTACATAAGTAGGCTTATTTCCAGCACCGATTTCCCGAAGGGTTTTCTCTACGACTTCCATCTGTTCCTCAAAGTCGGGATGGGAGATATCCACGACGTGGACGAGTATGTCGGCTTCCCTCACTTCGTCGAGGGTGCTCTTGAAGGCTTCAATCAGCTGCGTGGGCAGCTTTCTGATAAATCCTACCGTATCGCTCAGGAGGAAGGGTACATTCTCGATCACAACCTTGCGGACGGTCGTGTCAAGGGTGGCGAAGAGTTTATTTTCGGCAAAGACGTCGCTTTTGGCCAGGAGGTTCATCAGCGTACTTTTGCCGACATTGGTGTATCCTACCAGTGCCAGACGCACCAGAGAACCCCGGTTGCTGCGCTGGGTGGCCATCTGTTTGTCCACCTTCTTGAGATCTTCCTTGAGTTTGGCGATCCGCTGCTTGACGATCCGCCGGTCCACCTCGATCTGGGTTTCACCCATACCGCCGCGGGTGCCCATGCCGCCCCGCTGGCGCTCCAGGTGAGTCCACATACCGGCAAGTCGCGGGAGAATATACTGATTATGAGCGAGTTCGACCTGCATCTTTGCATAGGATGTCCGCGCCCGCTGTGCAAAGATTTCCAGGATCAGACTGGTCCGGTCTATCACGTTGAGGTGCTTGTTGTCGAGCAGTTTCTCTATGTTGCGCTGCTGCATTCCTGTGAGTTCGTCATCGAAAATGACATATTCGATATCGTTTTCCTCGCAGTATTCTTTGATTTCTTTGAGTTTTCCCGTTCCGATGTAGGTGGATTTCTCGATCCGGTCGAGCCGCTGG
>OCVV012833707.1_pt1 | contig 18658 bp, 15 predicted proteins | sample 1539721 | NCBI WGS metagenome assembly OCVV01 (sample SAMN02144230, study PRJEB22623) | gut metagenome | biome: sheep rumen | host: Ovis aries | place: New Zealand | reverse complement strand
GAAATGCCCATCTGCCCGTTTATGCAGGCCGATATATAAGTGGCGTTTGTGCCAAGTTCCCGGGCGATATCTGAAATTTTCAGATCCTTGATCAGGAAGAGTTGTTTTTCCTCGACAAGTTCGGTTATGCGCGTCTGGAGGTCGTTCCTTTCAAGTTTGGCCGGGTCTTCAACTTCCTTCTCATTCTGGCGTTTTCTTTGGAACGCCCATACTGCAGCCAGTGCTGCTGCCAGACCTGCTATGGAAAGTATCCACCACCAGAGGGAAGCATCCTTTGCCGGCGCAGTGGTATGGAACAGCCACACTTCGGCGGTTGCTTCAAAGTTGCTGTCGTCCCGGGCACCGGACAATACGCCTCCTGCAAGCACAATCCGGCCTCCTTCAAGCAGCCTGGGGGTGTTTTTGAAAAAGGACCCGCCGCCCGGTTTATCGGCCAGAAACATCTCCAGCGTTGCTTTCCCGCCTTCAAAGATGGGATCGTAGCCAATCCTTGCGGCAACAAAGCGTCCATTGCCGGAAAGCGCATACATCCAGGCACATCGGGATGCCCTGTCCACCTGCAGGCTGTGCATCCAGACAAGGGGCTCGCCGCCCGGCAGGGCCATCGGCAGCGGGCGCTCCGTTTCCAGCAGGCTGAAGTGCCCGTCAGTAAGGCGGAGGATGCCTGCCTGACCGTCTTCCTGGTGGCTTGCCGGAAGAAGATACGCATATTCGCCTGTCCTGAGGTCATCGGCCGATGTAGGATTGACCATATATGGCAGGATGTTCCACTCTTTCAGCAGCGGTTCCGTGAAGGGTTCTCCGCTTAACTGGTCCACGAGATCCTGCATAAAGTTGCCGTGGGTGTCTTCCGAACTGAAGATAATGGCGTTGTCCGGTGAGATAGGAAGAATCTGCGGATAAGCGCGCTGAACGGCCGGCTCCTTTACAAATGAGAAGCCCTTGCCGGGTTCATACAGGCCGATAGCGTCATCGGCATACCAGTTGCCGGAAATGACAACCCTGCCGTCCTGCAAGACGCTTGCAGAAACGCCCGCCCGTTTCCGGTCCATGATTCCTACGGCCTTGCAGGTATGTGTTGAGGGGTTATATGTCTCAACGCCCCAACTCTGGCCTATGCCGAAGTTCTCCGAGCAGCCGCCACCAAGCATCACGCTGCCGTCCTGAAGGAGGGTAGTGAAGCCGTAGTAGTGGGGGTATTTCATAGGGACCTGGTGCCATACGTCGTCCCGGAGATAGGCTATGGTTGGTTCCAGCACAAAGCCGTCCGTGATGCCGCCAAGGACCGTCAGTTCGTCTCCAAGGAGCATCGTGTGCTGCCCGCCCCGGGGCTTTGGAAAGTCCGGTAGCCGCTCTACTGTCATCTTGTAAAGCGGCACGCCGTCAGCCTCTCCAAGCGCCTGCCCCGGAGATGTCTCCTGGATGCAGGACGCAAGGATTAGGGCCGATACTATGGCTCCCAGGTACTTCATCAAGGCAAAGATACGCAATTACCGCCAAATATGGAATTTAGTAGTATTCTATCTGTCGCTTGATGGTGTAGGTGCTCTTTCCGTCTGTACCTGCGGCGAAAACAGCCTCTTGGTCATACGTATACTGCGTCCAGTTGCCATAACTGTCATAGACGTAGTCGTACCATTTGAATTCGCGGATACGGCTGTCGTCCTCCATCAGGCTTTCGTGATAACCGGCATACTCTTCATTCTCATCGATAGTATATTCATACCAGTAAGAGAAACCCAGTAGGAGGTCTGCGGGCTTGCCGGGGGCACAAGTCCATTTCTTGATATTGATGTGGCGCTTGCCGGGATAGTATTCCGTAGTGCCGTCAGTTCCTTCAATCTTTAGGGGCATACCGTTTTCGGCCCAGGTAACTGAAGTTACACCTCTAAAGCGCTCATCCATAAAGGAATAAGGGTAATTATTCTTATAGACGCAGCCTGTGAGAGTATATTCATTTTCAGTCTCGGGAAGGATATCGCCTTCGTGTTTTCCGGAATAGCTGCCGCCTATGATATTACCGTAGTCATCATACAGGGTGTATTCATCAATAATCCAGTCTGTCACCACCTTGCGGTCATAGGAATGGGAATAAACAGACATGGCGTCTCCTTCAAAGATATATTCTGTGTCAATGTGGCCGATTGATTCGTAGGCGTAATTGATATTGGAGTATCTGATGGCTGATAAATCCTTGACGATAGGAGAAATGCTTTCACGAGGGTCTCCCTGGTTGCAGAAACCTCTGCTATGGAAGCCATTTATATCAGGACTCACTAGTACATATTTTCCGGGGTTGTTATATTCAAATTCATAAACCTCGCGTCCGGCCCATTCATAATTGGGGTTATTGGCAGGATTGTAATCCGGCAGTTCATTCTCATCCTTTCCGACGTGATGGCACATTTCAGATTTGATGAGCCGCCCCTTTTCGTCATAAGTGTAAATGGTAAGTCTATCCCATTTTTCATTGCCGGTGCTCCTCTCTGAAATCAGATGGCCCTCACGGTCGAATTCATAAATGGTAGGATAACTCCAGTTTACGCCCACCCAACTCTTCACAGGACCCCTGAGGCCCATTTTCTCGCGGTCTGTACGCTCCCAGTAGTTAGTTTCGTACCAGGGCTCGGGAGAGAAATCCGGATTGTTGCCGCTAGGATTCTGCTCATCCTGGTTGTCAGGCTTTTGTTCAGGCTGGACAGGGGCGGTGCAGGCAAACATTACGCCCGCCAGAAGCAAAAATAAATACGCTTTTTTCATATCGGTTTTATTTAAATAATATCCTTTTATGCGTTAAAGGTACTACAACATCCCCATCGGCACGGGTACAATTCCTTTAAACCTGACGGACAATTCTTTTAAAGATAGGTAAAGGTGCTTCCCGTTGCCGTCTTTTGGTTCTGGAGATAATGCCCTATTTCCTTTAAGTTGTTGTGATACAGTCACTTATACATATTACTCCCGACAGAATTATTGCTCATGGTTTTTCGGCAACTGACTGACTATAAGACGATTGTGAAAAACGACCTTTGCGTTGCACAAGGTGGCGAAACAGGTCGGGGACCATGTGCACCGAATCACTCAGAAGCGGGATTCATGCACAAGGTCCTCGGCAATATGGCCGCGTCGACAAGGAGAGTTGCGTCCTGTGCGTATAGTTTGAAAGGCTCTGCTTTCTTGGAGGGGATGGACTCGATAATACGAAAAATGACTTTCATTTCTCCGGCCAAGGTTTTTCGATGCTTTCCCGTCGGGGTTAGCATTTCTACCTGGGGACAATTTGTCCCCACGAACACTGCCAACCATTCTTGTTTCTCCTCATCCCATACTGTCCGGATCTTCTTGTTCTCGAACAACTGTATTTTCTCCATATCTGGCATAAATTTTGGCAAGGCTTGCCATGCACTGTGCCTACCCTGCCATTATTATGGACCGGTAGGCTCAAAATTGGCCGTTTTTGCGCTTAGGGGTGCAGCCGGGTGGACCTGTAGGTACACGTCAAAGAAATAACTAAGAAGATATTCCAGAAAAATCACTATCTTTGCACCGAATTAATTCAGAACGATATGAATTTAAGAGACATCAAGAAAGACATCGAGTATGTGATCGGTGCATTCGTGGATGACTGCACCCTCTTCCTCGACATCCATGCCGGCAAGAATGCCGACGAAATCGCAGACCTTATCGACAGCGCCGTAGATCTGTACAATGCCCTCAGGGACAAGATCATCGCCGCTCCCAAGGATGCAAAGAAGTCATATTATACAGATATCCGCAAGGAACTGCTCGAATCCACCGACGCGCTGTATGACAAACTCAGCGCAGCCGTAAAGAAAGGCCTGGGCGAATAAGTCCAAGCCGCACATAACAACAACGGTCCATCCTTGAAAACAGCTGTTTTTAAGGATGGACTGTCATTATAAGGGGGTGTCGTCCTTAAAAATGGCGGTTTTTAAGGACGGGAACCGTTAAAACTTGTACTGGTATCCAATGCAGAGGCTGAGCCGGAAGGTGTCCACCCAGCCGGTGGTTTCCGTGAACAGCCTCACTCCCTTTTTCTCCCAGTTGGAAGGGCCGTTGGTGTCGATTTCGTAGTCCGTGCAGTAATCGGCAAGGATTCCGAAGGTGAAATTGTGCTTCTTGGAGGGGGCCCAGTCGGTTCCTATGTTGAAGCGGTACCTGTTGTTATAGACGTGGGTGTATCCCGTGTGGGTGTAGGTGTAGTACGCCCTGTCCTTGTTGGTGTACTGGAGGTTGCCGGAAACCTCGCCCCAGGGGTCGTTGAGGGCGGTCCTGAGCTCGAAGTAGGCAAAGGGTTCCCAGCTGGAGAAGCCCTTGTACTTGACGCCGATGCGTGATTTCAGGGAAAGGGCGTTGGGGTTTGTCTGGTAGACGTTGAGGCTGTCTCCAGTCCTGTGGGTATACTGTAGTTTTTCCTTGAGGGAGAACTGCAGGTCTCCTACCCTGTAATGACCGGTAGCGCTCACAAACAGGCGGTGGCGGGGATTCCAGAAGCCGGAATAATCGTCCTTTACCTTCCAGGGGTTAATGAGGGTGTAGCCGCCGTCCACCTTGAGGTACTTGTTCACCTTGTAGGAGAGATCGAGCGTTGTGCGAAGGTTGTCAAGCGTTCCATCCCCGACGCGGAGTTCCTCCTCCACGCCAAGGTGAAGGCCTTTCTGAATCTTGTAGTCGGCCCCTATTGATGTTCTGGCGCCGAATTCCTGTGCCCAGGCCGCAACCGGGAGCAGCAGGGCGGCAATAAGTGCTAACCTTTTCATCCCACATAATCTTTTGCCCTGGTAATGGTGTTCACTGAATTGGCTTCACCCTTGCCCAGGCGGTAATACACTTTGATGAAGGCGGAATCCTTGAGGAAGTCCACATGGCCTATCTCCACGTTGTCCACTTTCACGCCGAGCCTCTTCTCCAGGTCTGCGATAAGTTCGGCGCGCTTTTCCGGGACGATAAGTTCGATCCTGTCGTAGAGCACCAGCTTGGTTGTGGTGTGCTTTACAAGGCTTTCGCTCTCAAGCACCCATATAAGAAGTACTATAATGGCGTTAACCAGGGCCATTACGCCCACATTTCCCCAGCTCAGGACGTAATGAGGGCTGCTGGCAAGGTCTGCAATCTGATACAGCGGGGCAAGGCCGTTGACGGCAGCCAGGGCGATGATGACGAACAGATAGGTCATCTCCCTGATAGGAACGGTCTCCGTCCTGTATCGGATGACCCCGAAAATGGCGAACAGACCAAGCGTGAGACCCACTCCAACCTCTACATTTCCCATGATGTACAGCAGCGTGAGCATTGCCGATGAGAAGACGATGAAGGTGAAGTAGTAGTCGCGCCTTCTGCTCTTTCTGTAATAAAAGAAGTGCACAAGAATCCAGCACACCAGAAGGTTGACGGCGAAACGGATTCCAAGTTCACTGATCTTCTGGGCTGTGGTCATCATGGCGTCCGTGATGGTCTGGACATCGTAGAGGAGGTCGTCTCCAGCGTCCACGTTGCCGAAGGATGCAAGGTCGTCTTGCACAAAGCGGAAGATGTTATTCAATATCATAAGTCTTTAGTTTTTTGCCGATGGTTTTTTCTATCGTCCTTACCTTGAGGTTGAACCTTCCCGGGCGTGCTTCCGGGTCTGTGAGAGTGAGAGCTACGCAGTATTTGCTCACGCGTGTGGGTTTGACCCTGCGGTCCAGCAGTATGCCCTTCATCTGCGAGGCGGCGCGCCCGTCCTGCTTGAGTTCGATGATCACGGTGTCTTCCAGCGAAGCTCCCTTGTGCGTCCTGAAATTCTCGAAGTTCAGCGCGGTGTCGATGGTGAGCCTTTCGGTCATTGCGGGGTTCACCAGGGTGATGCGGCGGAACTTTGTGGCAAGTACCGGGGAGACATCGGCCACGGTGAACCAGGAGTGCTTTGCGAGGTAGCTGACGGCAGCGTCATCGGCCTTGAAGTCCATTAGCTCGCCGATGGGGATTTCCGTCCTTTTCTTCTTGGTGCGTCCCTTGTTGTTCTTCCTCTTTATCTCCAGGAAGGCCTGGCCGCTTTCGAGGTAGGCGCGGGTCCTCACCTTCTGGCGCACCAGGTGCTTGTTGCGGTGGTCGTAGTACATGCGAAGCGCTGGCGTGTCGTAATAAACTGAGTTGTAGCCGCTTATGCGCTTGTCTCCGATTGTGAGCACGCGGTAGCCGGCAAGGGCGGCATCGGCAAGTACCTCCAGGAGCGTGACTTCGTTGGTAAGGTACTTGGTGTCGATGCGGTTCATGAGCTTGACTGAGCCCATCTCCTCAAGGGTGACGGGCTTCATCCTTCCCAGCGCTTCCGTAAAGGATATGCTGTTACTCTCCGGCATCCTGCGCTATATACTCGAAATGCTTGACGGAAATAAGCTTTCCTTTGGCGTTGTAGGTGTACTGCACCTTCTTGCGCGCGAATTCGTTGTACTCGAAGGTCTTGTAGGTCTGCAGGCGGTTCTTGCCGTCGTACACGTACTCCTTGGAGACTTTCTCGCCGGCCCCGTACTCAAAGCGCTTGCGCCATTTCTGCCCGTCGGAATTGTACTCGATTTCCTCGATTTTCTTGCCCTCGGGACTGTAGGTCGTAACGTGGTCCAGAACCTTGTTGCCGCCCTTTGGATCCGTGTTCCACTCCTTGATGACAAGGTTCTTCTTATTGATTTTTTTCTGCGTTTCCTGCGCCCCTGCTGCTGGAATGAGCAGCAGGGATGCAAGTGCAAGTATAAGTATCTTTTTCATGGCTTGTAAAGATACGAATAATTGTCGGATTACCAACGTCCTCCCCATCCGCCGCCGGGGCCGCCGCCCATGCCGCTGCCGCTGCTGTAGGACGTAATGGTGACCTGGGAACCGCCGTCGGCAGTGCCTCCGAACACGGCCATTCCGTCAAACTCTGTCGTGCCTCCGGAAGTGGTTACGCCGGTGTAGACAGTGGGTTTTGAGGGGCCGGAGACCACAAGAGTGCTTCCGGCGCTGGCGGGAGACTTGAAGCAGTATGTTTCGCCGTCTACGGTCATGGCGTACCAGTTGTTTTTGCTCCAGGAGGTGCTGTAGCAGGCCTGGCTCAGGACGGAGCCGCCTTCGAGACCGCCTATGGCAAACAGGATGCCACCGTTCACGTAGAGCTTGTAGCCGCCTTCGGTGTTTGCATCGACGGCCACTTCTGGGCTGCCGCTGCCGATGGCATAGACCACGCCGCCTTCAATGTAGCAGTTCCCGTTGGTGTCGATGCCGTCATTGCCGGTGGAATAGGCACATACGTGGCCGCCAGTTATGGCCATGTTGCCCTTGGAGTTGATTGCGTCGTCGCTGGACTGGGCATAGACGGTGCCGCCGGTTATCTGGATTTCGGCCTTGGACTCAATTGCCTCATGGTTTTTGGCATAGGCATAGATGTCGCCGCCGCTGATGTAGATATTGCCGTCGACCTTGATTCCTTTGGCGCTCTTGCTGCTGTCTGATGAGGAGCTGCCGCTGTTGCCCCAGCCGCCGGGACGTCCGCCGCTGCCGGATGAGCTGCCATAGTTACTGCCGGTAACGGTTACGGAGACCTTTCCGCCTTGGAAATATGCCGGGCCGTCGCAGCTGATGCCCTTTCCGCCCTGGCCGGAGTTCGTGACGGTAAGGGTGCCGTCGTTCATGACGAAGTACTGATCGGCCTTGATTCCGGCGCTGGACTTGTATTCCGCGTCGTCGCTGTCATAGGCAGTGCCGCCGGTGACCTTGATGGTGGTGTTGCCGCCGTTGAAGACTACGAGGGAGTCGGAGGTCATGCCCTTTTTCATGGCAGCGCTAACTTCGGCGGTGATGGTGCCGTCGGTGACCTTTATGAAATCCTTGCCGCGGATTCCGTGGCCTGCCGATGAACTCACATTCACGGTCTGGGTGCCCAGGAAGTGGACATAGTCGTCGGAAGTGATGCCGGACTTACCCTTCGCCGTGACGGTGAGGGTGCCTTCTCCGCTGAAGACAAGCTGGCCTTCGGAGAAGAAGGCGGCCTTCTCATCTTCCTCTTCCGGAGTGTTGTAGGAGGAGCCGTCGGCAAGGGTGTTTGTTCCGTTGACTATGACGAAACAGCGTTTTTTGCCCTGGTTGTTGATTGCGGCGCCGCTGGGGTTAGTAATGGAAACTCCGTTCAGGACAAGGGCCTGCTTGTTGTTGGAATATATTTTAAGGTATCCGTTGGATGTGGAGCCGGAGAGCACGTACTTCACCTTTTCGGTGGTTGAGGTGTTGTTGACGGTCACGGCATTGCCGCTGATGCTTACGATGCCGTTTTCGTCGCCCTCCACCGAAGCTTCGTCATTGTCGGAGAATGTAATGGTGATGGTCCGCGCAAATGTGGTATTGGCAACGAGGTCTTCTTCGTCGCTTTCTGTCTCGATGGTTGTGCTTCCTTCGACTCCTGATGTGGAGGACTGCTCATTTGTCGTTGTTCCCAAGATGTTCTCTTTCGAGCACCCGCACGCAACAACCATTACGCACAGGCCGAACAATTCTAACTTCTTCATAACGGTCAAGGTTTAAAAATACACTTGCATCCAAAAATACCAAAAAACCGGCCTATCAAGAGTGCCCGCCATTGGTTTTCAGCGAAATGCCGCTTTTTTTCAGCGAATGCCTCGTCCCCCATGTGCTGCGCCGTGCCATCCCGTCCCGCTTTGTGATAAAGGTTGGTTTCTACGGAGCCAACCTTTATCACATAAATTCGTAAAAAATGTATATTTTTGCACTGATGGATACTCTGAAAAAGCATGAGTTTGCTCTAAGTGCATTGATATGGGTGGCGGTATTTGCCGCCGTGCCGCTTATATTCGGATATTACTATGTATCCGGAAGAGACTTCGTCTTCCAGTGGCAAGAGATGCTTATGACCTGGGGCGCCATGCTCCCCTTCCTGGCAATGTTCCTTTGCCATGACCTTGCCGTCTATCCCTTCCTTAAAAAACAGAATTACGTCGCGTATTTCGCGGTTCTGGCACTGCTGCTGGGCGTTTTCGGACTTTGGTGCTTTCACTCGGCCGGGCCGCATTACGGAGGACCGTTTAATGAATTTGCTCCGGACATGATGCCGCCGGACCATCCGATGGACGGCCCCGAAGGCGGCCATCCAGGTGGCGGAAGACCCATAAAACGTGAACTGATGCTTTTCATCATGGGTTTTCTGGTCATCCTTGCCGACCTTGGGATGAAGTTCTATTTCCAGAACCTCCGTAATCAACGCCGAATGGAAGCTTTGCGGGCAGAGAACCTGTCCAGCCAGCTGGAACTTCTAAGGTATCAGATCAATCCGCATTTCTTCATGAATACCCTCAATAATATCCACGCTCTGGTGGATATTGACCCCGAATCGGCCAAAAAGGCCATTGAAGAGTTCTCAAAGCTGATGCGGATAGTCCTCTACGACGGGAACGCCCCTACGATTCCCCTGTCCAAGGAACTTGAATATCTGAAATACTATGTGTCCTTGATGAAGCTGCGCTATCCGGACTCAGTAGATATAGTGATGGATGCGCAAGTGTCAGATGCTGATGCAGTTGTGCCGCCCCTTGTCATGGCGTCTTTTGTTGAAAATGCATTCAAGCACGGAATCAGTTACGAAACCCGCTCATTCGTGCGCGTCAAACTCCGCCTTGAGGGAAGGCAGATAATTTTCAAGTGTGAGAACAGCCTGCACCCGTCGCAGGATAATTCACTGCATGGAATCGGCCTTGACAACGTAAAGAAACGCCTTGACCTTCAATACGGAGACCGCTACACTCTGAATATAGACGAGTCTCAGAAGGCATATGAAGTCCTCCTTGTCATTCCCGCAACATGCTGAAAGCTTTATTCATAGACGATGAGCCCCTGGCGCTGCGCCAGCTCGAAATGTATGCCTCGAAAGTCCCGGGCATTGAAGTCCTGGCGGCGTGCACGTCGGCATCGTCTGCGCGAATTTACCTGAACCAGGCCGATGCTCTTTTCGTGGACATCAACATGCCGGATATTTCCGGTTTGGATTTTGTCCGCTCCCTGGACAAGCCTCCTCTTGTCGTTTTCACTTCCGCCTATGCCGAATTTGCACTGGAAGGGTTCAGGGTGAATGCCGTAGACTATCTCCTTAAGCCTTTCAGCCTGGAGGAATTCCGCCGCTCGGTAGAAAAGCTCTCACATATCGTTGAAATGCAAAACGCCGCTTTGGCAAAGCAGCCTTTCTACCTTAAATCCGGGACAAAAACCATTGCCCTGAAACTGGACAATATCCTATATGTAGAAAGCCTGAGCGAATACGTGAAGATTCACCTTTCAGGAGGGGTCGAGCCAATAGTCTTGCTGTACAGTCTAAAAAAACTGGCCGGTGAACTGCCAGCAGCCCGGTTCATGCGGATTCACCGTTCCTACATAGCAGCCCTGAAACATATCAGTGAAGCAACCGCTTCGACTGTCTGCATTGACGGTCAGGTTACTCTCCCGGTGAGTGAGCTGTACCGTCCGGCCTTCCGCCAATGGCTCAGCGCCCGCCAGCCTTCCTTTTGACAATCCGCTCCACATGTTCCCTTTGAAGGCCAAACATGAGCCTTGATTGCGCCAGCCTTTAGGCTACACAGGGCTGGAAGGGCATAATGACGATAAAGGTTGGCCTCATAGAAACCAACCTTTATCAGTAGCGGTATGTCTGGCGGCTTATTTGCCGGCGAGGTGGCATTCCCAGGCCCAGGCGGCCTTGAGAGTTTCCTCGATGGTGCGGGTGGCGTGCCAGCCCATTTCCTTGTTGGCCTTGGTGGGGTCTGCCCAGATGGCGGTGACGTCGCCGGGGCGGCGGGGTGCGAACTTCCAGTTAAGCTTTACGCCATTCACTTTCTCGAAGGCATTCACCAGCTCCATGACGCTCACGGGACGGCCTGTGCCCACGTTGAAAACTTCGCAGTCCTCTTTCATCTTTCCTTCAACCATGCGAGTGACTGCATAGACATGGGCCTTTGCAAGGTCTACTATGTCGATATAGTCTCTCTGGCAGGTGCCGTCCGGAGTGGGATAGTCATTGCCGAAGATGGAGAGGCATTCCCTCTTGCCGATGGCTGTCTGGGTGATGAAGGGAACCAGGTTGTTGGGAACTCCGCGGGGAAGTTCGCCGATAAGTGCGCTGGGATGAGCTCCGATGGGGTTGAAATACCTGAGGAGTATGCCCTTGAGCCTGCCCTCAGATGCCTTTACGGTGTCCCTGAGGATGTCTTCGCACATGGTTTTGGTGTTGCCGTAAGGAGACATGGCGGGCTTCCTTGGAGTGTCTTCGGTTACGGGAACGGCGTCCGGCTCACCGTAGACGGTTGCCGATGAGGAGAACAGCACATTCACATTGCCCTTTTCCTGAGCGGCCTCAAGAACGTTCATGAAGCTCTGCAGGTTGTTCTTGTAGTACATCAGCGGCTTTGCCACAGACTCTCCCACGGCCTTGAAGGCGGCGAAGTGAATAACAGCGTCAATCGGATATTTCGCAAATATGGCTTTTGCAGCGGCCTCATCGCAGAAATCTACAATCTCCAGAGGCAGCTCCCTGCCGATAATTTTCTGGACTCCTTCGAAGCAGGTGCGGTCGCAGTTGGAGAAGTTGTCGGCGACAACTACATCATACCCGGCCTGGATGAGTTCCACAGTGACATGGCTGCCGATGAATCCGGCGCCACCGGATACCAATACAGTCTTTTTGCTCATGGTTTCTTGGTTTTAGCTTGTTCTTTTCGGATATATTTCTGGAGGAGCCTGTACTCCTTCTGTGCTTTCTTTTCCAGTTTTTTGAGGGCTTTCAGTTTGCGGGCGCGCTGCTTCTCGAGCTTCTTCTGCGCCTTCGCGGCCTGTTTCTCCTCGTAGATGCGGTCCTCTTCGGCCCATTTAGCCTCGCGGGCGGCCTGTTTTTCGGCCCTCCTGCGGGCTTTCTCTTCGGCCTTGCGCTGCTTCTCGAGTTTCTTCTGCTCCTTGGGGTCCAGGACCGTGGTAGAGACGGAAAGACTGTCCGATGCGGCCGAGAGGCTGTCTGCCGCGGCCTTTGGCGTCTCCGGCGCCACCAGGCTGTCTGCCGGCATGATGGCCGATGTGGTATCGGCAGGAGTCGTGAGGGTGTCTGCCCGGGCGAGGAGCAGGGAATCGGCATGGGCCCTGTCGATGGAATCCCTTACGCGCTGGGCTTCACGGGCGCGCACCACCTTCATGGAATCCCTTATCGCGATGTCCCTGTAGACCTTCCTGATGTGGCCGGGGAAGTAGGTGTCGGTATGGTGGAACTGGGCGTGGGGGCGTGCAAGGTACGATGTCCTTTCACTCCGGCGCGGCGTGAGCGAGGTGACGTCCAGCGGTGAGGCCGGCCTCTTTTCCGGTTCCCAGCGGAAACCCTTCAGCTGCTTTTCGTCTTTGGGCAGCTGGACGGAAGGGTAGCCGTCGTTCTTGGGATTGTCATAGTAGTACATGCGCTCTATGTCGCCGTCCTTGAACGTGGCGTAAATCATCTTGGACTCAACCTTGTTCACGGTTGCGAGGGCGTTGTTCTCTACCAGGAAGAATATCGTGGCGGCGCCTCCCAGTGCGTCGAATCGGGTAAGGGCCGATGTGGAGTCGAAGTAGGCTACCATCTCGGCGCCGCGTATCTGGTCGTAGCTCACCTCGTCCTCCTGGATTGTGATGAAGGCATTGGAGAGGAGGTGGGCCTTTTCTGCGCGCTTGTTATGGATGACCATCATTATGCTGTCGGCAGCATACTGGCGGTTGCCTTCGTTGTAGAAAACAGGGTCCCTGTACATCCTCACGAGGGAATCCAGGTCTGTGTAGGCGAGGGAGTCGCTTGCCATCTGCATGTCCTTGCGGAACATCTTCACGTTGCCGGAGCCCCAGATGAAGTTCATCTTGGTGGTGTCCTTGGGCTCGGGGGCGGCAAGGGTGTCGGCCGGAGCTGCCAAGGTATCTGCCGGAGCGGGAAGCGTATCTGCCGGAGCTGCAAGGGTATCTGCCGGTGCTGCCAGCGTGTCTGCAGGGGTTGCGAGCGTATCAGCGGGGGCGGGCCGTTCGGCAGCGGGTTTCTCGGCGGGCTTTTCCTCAGGTTTCTCCGCGGCAGGTTTTTCCGCAGCGGGTTTATCGGCGGCAGGCTTTTGGGCTGCGGGGCGCACGGGAGGGCGGTTGGGGTCGTTTTTGGCGGCCTCCTCAGCGGCCTTGGCGGCGGCTTCTGCGGCTTTCTTGCGGTATTCGGAAACGGGGTCTATGGAAAGGTCCTTGAGGCGCTGCTCGGAGGACTTGACCGTGCCTTCGGGGATATCGCACATGGGGATGGCCCGGTAGCGGAGGATATCGGCACCCACGTAGAGGGAGTCCCTGACGCCTTTTTCTTCGGTGACGGACATTACGGCCGGATCCCTTGTCATCACTATCTGGCTCAGGGAATCCGTGTATTCAAAGCGTCCGGCAAGGGCGAAGACGTTTCGCGTCGTATCCATAATCTCCACGTTGCCAAGCATTTCCACGTCGTTGAGGGCTCTGTGGTAGTACAGGGAATCGGCCCAGGCTTCCTGGTCTTCCGTGAGTATGTGCACCTTGCGGCGGAAGAAGAACAGTTCCTTTTCCCTTTCGTAGCGGCCGTCGTTGGCGGAGAGCATCTTGTCGTCCTGCCACATGTCCGTGTTGAAGCCGAACCATGCCGTGGAGATGTCTGTCCTGTATTCGAGGCGTGAGGTCTTGACAAAGGTGGTGTCCAGATACATGTTCACGTTGTCGTTGAACACGAAGAGGCGGGCCTTAGAGTCGTAGGTTCCGAACTGGCTTTCGATGACCTGTCCGTCCTTGTCACGCATTGCCGCACCGCCCTGGAATATGGCCACGGAATCCTTGGTGTTGTAGTCCAGATAACGGGTTCTGAGGGTGTTCTTGTCGTCATCTTCCAGCTGGACGAGGTCTCCGCGGAACTTTGCCATGTTGTCGTCCACCACATACTGCAGAGTGGCGCTGGTGAGCTTTGTGCGGTCCTGTATGATGCGCACGTGGCCAACAGCGTCGATGATGTTGGTGTTGACGTTCCAGAGGGCCGTGTCGCAGATGAGCCAGGTGTTGTTGTGGAAGAAACGGGCCGGGCCCACCACCTTACGGTAGCTCTGGCCGTTTTCGTCGATGAGCTGGGCGCTCTTTGCGCTTACAAGGCGTACGCGGTCTGCATCCTGGGCCCTCATGGGGAGGGTGAGAACCAGGGAGAGAAGAAGGATATGAAGGGCCTTCCGCAACGGTTATTTACGCTTGTTCCATGCGTCGCGGGCGAACTCGCATTCTCCGAACATGGGATCAATGACTATGTATGTTTCCTTGATTTTCTCTTCCAGGAAGGCGTCGATGGCCTCACGCTGCTTGGCGTTTGTCACCTTCTCCAGGATCTGGGTGTAGTCTTTCTCGAAGGTGGCTGTATGTGCGGGGATAATCTTGTCCACGCGGATGATCTTGTAGACGAGGTTTCCGCTTCTGCCCTGCTGGTAGCCTTCGTTGTCAAGGGATTCCACGGGGGCGGAGATGTCTCCTTCCTTGAGGTCCTTGATGGCGGCGTAATCGGCAGGTTTCATCTGGTCGATGTCGAAGTAGGAACTACCGGTGGCGGGGTCTGCCATCTGTCCGCCGTTGGTGCGGGTGGCGGGGTCTTCGGAGAAGAAGCGTGCGGCCATTTCGAAGGTGATGTCCTTCTCCTGAATCTTGGTCTTGAGGCTGTCCAGGCGGGAGAATGCCTTTTCGCGGTCATCGGCAGTGTACTGGGGCTTGAGGAGGATGTGGCGGGCGTTGAACATGTCGCCTTTCTTCTCCAGGACCTCTATGATGTGGTAGCCATCGGGGGTTTCGACGATCTGGGAGATGACTCCGGGCCTCAGGGCCATGGCTGCATCGGAGAAGGCCGGCCAGAAGATGGATTTGGAGGCCATGCCCAGCTCTCCGCCGCGGCGGGCACTGCCCGGGTCTTCGGAGTAGATGCGGGCCAGGGTGGAGAAACGCTCTCCGTTCATGATGCGCTCACGCAGGGAAAGTAGTTTTTCCTTCACGGCTACGGCTGCGGCTTCGCGGTCGGGGTAGATGCAAATCTGGCTCAGCTGATACTTCTGGGGGACTACGGGAAGGTCTTCCTTTGCGGTGGTGTCCATGTACTGCTTGACATCGTAAGGGGTGACTTCCGGAATCTTTTCTGCCACCTGATAGCGCTCCTGCTCTGTAAGGCTCTGTTCCTCAAGCGTTTTCTTCCATTCCTGGCGAAGCTTGTAGAGCGGCTTGCCGAAGTATTTCTCCATTTCTTCGTCACCGCCGAGCTGCGTGCGGAACCAGTCGATGCGCTGGGTCATGTTGCCTTCCACCATGTCTGAGTTGATGGTGAGGGAGTCGATACGGGCCTGCATGAGGAAAATCTTGGACTCCATCATGGCTTCCAGGACTTCGCAGCGGGCGTCGCGGTCCGAGCCCATGCCGTATGCGCGGCGCTGCTGGACTTCGGCCTCCACGTCCGAGAGGAGGATTGTTTCGCCGCCCACGGTGGCCACGGTTTTGTCGATGACGCCGTTGTACTTCTGGGCGCTTAGGGTGACGCTTGCAGCAAGCAGGGCTGCCGTTATGCTAAGGATACGCTTCATATCAGTATATTACAAATTTATTGCTCTTTATCGCATCTTCCAGCAAGTCGTTTTCCAGCGACGTTTCCAGGTCATGCTTCCTGGAGCTGAGGATGATGTCCCTGATGCGTTCTGAGCAGTATTCCAGCGGGGCAGTCTTTCCCGCGGGGACCATTTCAACTATGTAGGCAAGGTGAAGGATGCCGCTTTCGTCTTCAATTTCGGCAAAGCCGTTCTTTATTGAATTCACAAGGCTGCGGTAGTCTGTGCCGATTTCCTGGGCCAGGGTGATGGCGTCCATCCAGGTGTCGGAGGCGTCGCCGTACTTGATGGCGGCGGTGAGGGAGAGGCTGTCGGCAGTGAGAAGGTCTACAGCGCCTTCCTCGGAGGAGATTTTCTTCCGGAGGGTCTTGAGGCTGCGGGAATCGGCAGGAATTACCAGGTAGCGGGATTTGATGACCGGGCGGTCCAGCTTGAACTTGTCCGGATTGGCGTTGTAGTAGTCCTCGATTTCATCGTCCGTGACAAGGGTGTCAAGGCGCTGGTTGATGTACTTCTGCTGGTAGCGGTACTTGAGAAGGGAGCGGCGGTACTGTTCCAGCTCTTCGGTAAGGTCTTTTTCCTTGACAGAGAGTTGTTTGTCTGCCATGTCAAGGAGGATGAGCTCTTCGGCCCAGGCCTTGATGTAGCGCTGGGCGAGGCCGGTGCTGTCTTCGGGGGAGACGCCTGTGGGGATGAACTTCTCCAGCTCTGAGCGGTGCAGGCGGTGCTTGCCCACGCGTGCGATGACCTCTCCGTGCGCAAGTACGGCGCCGGTGTCGGACAGTTCGCGAACCATCTTGCACGACACCCCGGTCAGGGCGATCAGAGCTATTAAAAGCCATCTTTTCATAAAGTCTACAAATATAATAAATTATTCCGGAATCTCCTCCGATATGGCGCTCAGCACTGCTTCCAGGGCCTTTCTGAGGCGGGAAGTTGAGGCCGATGCCCCGTTCACGAGGATACTTACTGTTGCAACAGGCGTGCCGCTGCTGTCAAGCAGGTAGCCGCTGTAGCAGAGAACGCCCTCCATCGAGCCGCTTTTGAGGCGGAAGCGCGTTGCTGCGGGCTTACCCTTGAGGAGGGTGACCAGGGTGCCTTCGCCGGGGGTGGGAAGGGTGTTCAGGAAGGCGTCGAAAGATGGGCTGGAGGCCATTGAGACGAGGAAATCGGCAAAGAAGCCGGCGCTGATGGCGTTCCTGCGGGAGAGGCCGCTGCCGTCCATGATGGTGACGCGTCCGGGATTCAGCCCCAATTTTTTCAGGGCCGATATTTCCGCCACCCTCGCGCTGTCGTAGACCGCATGGCCGGAGGCCTCTTCGCCCATGGTGCGGAAGATGGCCTCGGCAAAGAAGTTGTCGCTGTCCAGGTTGGTCTGGCGGGCTATTTCGCTCAGCCGCTCTGACTGTCCCGCGCCGATGATTTCGGGCTCTCCGACCTTTTCCCGGGGGACGAACTCCTCCGTGCGGATGTAGCCGCCGCGGTCGATGTCGGCAGCCCCGTCAGTTACGGTTATGCCAATGTTTTTCAGATAGTTGCAGAAGTACCAGGCGCAGGTGAGGGCGCCGAACTTGTTGGCGAAATGCTCGGTCTTGGGGGCGCGGTCAAGCGCGAAAGTGCCGCGGAGTTCGGCATAGGGGGCAAGGTCTGTGGTGTACAGGTAGAGGCTGTTGCCGGTGCCCTCGGGGCCGGTGATTCCATGGTTGGCGAAGTGCATCCAGGGCGTTTCCGGGTAGGCCTGGACCGCCTGGACGGGGCTGTTGATTTCCGCCCCTGCGGCAACCTCCAGGTCTATGCTGTTTTCGTAGAAGCATAGAGCATCGGCCCCCGTTCCATAATATGTGCCGATGTCCTCATACGTCCAGTCCCCGAACTCCAGATAGCCCTCCCAGAGCCTTGAATCGCCGATAATGCGGCCTTCGATGCTCCTGATTCCGGCTTTGTCCAGTATGAGCTGCCAGTTCTGGAAGTGCGCGGGAGGGACGTCGGGACCGGAGGCCCAGCCCACGGTGGGATCGCCGCCGCCGACGATATACAAATCTCCCTTCAGCGTTCCGTCTTCAATGGTTCCGGTGTAGCCGATGGATGTCTTGAAGCGGTAATCGGCCCCAAGGGTATGGAGCGCGGCCCCGGTCGTGATTAGCTTCGTGTTGGAGGCCGGGGTGAGGCGGGTTGCGGCGTTATATTCCGCTCTGACGGCTCCTTGAAGGTCCTTGACGGAAATGCCGACAGCCGCGCCGCTCAGCGCCGGATTCTGCTTTACTATGCTGCCAATCCTCTGCTGCAGACGGTTCTGTGCGTTTGCCGATGCCGTCAGGAGCAGGGCTATAGCTATGATTGTTTTTCTCATATTCGGGGCTTTACCATGCAAAAATACTGCTAATTCTGCATAAAAGTTCAAAAAATTCTTGCCAATCCGAAAAAAAGCAGTACATTTGCAGTCCCAAATCGGGAATTATTGAGATATGGTGTAATGGTAGCACTACAGATTCTGGCTCTGTCAGTGAGGGTTCGAGTCCTTCTATCTCAACAAAAATCAGCCTCTTGCAAGCTGGTTTTTATTTTGAAAACACGGTATGGCGGGGTAGCTCAGCTGGTTAGAGCGTCGGATTCATAATCCGGAGGTCGTGGGATCGTGACCCACTCCCGCTACCACACCAACAAAACATATGTCTTGATTGACTACGATCAATCTCACAGACAAAACTCTCTATATACCCGTCACAACCACTTGTGATGGTTTTTTGTTTATAGGGGATGGGGATGGAATTGAATACGATCGCCCACCTCACTGACAAGAGCAAACTATCCAAAAACTTGCAAAATTTGTGACCATATATGCGACCAGTGTATTCAGCAAACTAAACTGGTCACAAATTATGAGTAGAAACACAGCAAATGTTTCATTCTATTGCCGTGAGAGCAAGAAAAACAAGGATGGGTTAGCCCCCATTGAGATGGTCATTATCCTGAATACACGGAGGTGTTTCATCCAA
>OCVV012830664.1_pt1 | contig 18661 bp, 17 predicted proteins | sample 1539721 | NCBI WGS metagenome assembly OCVV01 (sample SAMN02144230, study PRJEB22623) | gut metagenome | biome: sheep rumen | host: Ovis aries | place: New Zealand | reverse complement strand
TAAGTCCCAGGGAATAAACCCTGGGACTGGACTGCCCGACCATGTAGGTCCGGCAGTCAAATTCCACTATACTCATAATGAAACTTGACTGCCGGTTCCTTATTGCTAGGCTAAGCCTATAAAGGAATATAAATTCTTTTTTTATATCCTGTCAATAAGGCCATAAACAAAATAAAAACCCAGTTTGGAAAGGAAACTGGGAAACCCGGGGTGGGCGAGGCAAGATGAAACCCGTCAGACCCTTCATGGAATTCCCTTTCGGGCCCATGCGTCGCACCGTTGTTTTTCAAACGGCTCTCCACTAAAACAATATACATTCTTTTCATTTTCAATGTCAATAGGGCGATAAATAAAAAATCGTCCTGTAAAAATTCTCAAAATTCACAAAATTTACAAAATTCGCAGTTTTTCGCGGAAAAACGGACATATAGTCTATTTTTTTTCCGATGAACGAGCGCAAACTTGACCATCAATATTCAATCTTCCTTGGCTCGGCATTTTCACTTTCAGAAGTACCTGCGGCTTATTTGCAATTCAGACGATCCTTCATTCTGGACATAGGTATATCTACAATCATTTTCATTTTACTTTCCGCGGCAAATATTTTCCATCAGTAAAATTTACTCTATTCAACAAAGACATCTCAATTAACCTTTTACAACCCAATATTTTCCCTTTCAAAATTTTCATTGCCTTAGGTGCAATTCAGACACTATTTTATTTCAGACACAAACATGCCCATAACGATTTTCATTCCATAGCAAACACTTTCCATTCTTCCATCAGTAAAGCCCTCGCCAACAAAAAAATCTATCAAATGTTTCACGTGAAACATTCATTCTAATTAAACTTCTAAAAATCAAACTTCCATGCAGCCAACACTCTATAATCAATATCCAACCTTTTATAGTCCAACATTTTTACTTTCAGAAGTACCTACGGCTTATTTGCAATTCAGGTGATCCTTCATTCTGGACATGGACATACCTATAATGACTTTTACTCATCACTCTTTCTGCAACAAAGACATCCCAATCAACCTTTTACAACCCAATATTTTCCCTTTCAAAATTTTCATTGCCTTAGGTGTAATCCAAATACTATTTCATCTCAGACACAAACATACCCATAATGATTTTCATTTCATCGTTCTTTCTGTAGTAAACACCTTTTATTAATAAAGTTTCCCCTGCAAAAAACTCTGTCAAATGTTTCACGTGAAACATCCATTCGAATCAAACTTCTAAAAATCAAATTTCTAAAAACCAAACTTTCATGCAGCCAATACTCTATAATTAATATTTAACCTTTCATAGTCCAACATTTTTATCTTCAAGAGTACCTTCGCTTCACTTACAATCCAGACGATTCTTCATTCTGGATATAGAGACATCTACAATCATTTTCATTTTTACTTTTCGCACAAAATATTTTCCATCAGTAAAGTCCTCGCCAACAAAAAAACTCTGTCAAATGTTTCACGTGAAACATTTTTGATTTTCATTCATTATTCATTTAAAATAGAACTTCATCAATCCTGCTTTTATCCACATCTTATATTCCTAAATCGTAATCCATTTAACTCATCCCCTATTCTTTTCCTCTCAGATAATTCTAAATTGTTTCACGTGAAACATTACTCAGATTCGAAACAAGAGGAACTGCTCGTTGAATTTCTTTCAGCGAACGGAGTTTCCTTGGCTGAAAACATTCTGGAAAAGCTTTTCGCCTACGTGAATTTGGTGATTCTCGGAAATGAAAAAGTCAATCTGATTTCCAGAAACGATATTCCTAAATTTTTGACTCGCCATATTGCGGATTCTCTTTTTCCGTATATCGTCCTGTCTAAAGCAAATTATTTGAAGCCCGGAATGGTTTGGGCAGACATGGGTGCCGGTGGTGGATGCCCTATTTATCCGTTAGCAATTGCCTGTCCAGATATTCAATTTTATGCATCTGAACCACGTCACAAGAGAGTCCTCTTTTTGGAAGAAACCAAGAACGCTTTGAAGCTCGACAATTTGACCGTTGTCGGCAAACGTTTTGAAACTTCCAACATTCAAAATTGCGACATCATTTCTTGTAGAGCTCTTTCCCGTTTTGAAGCGGATTATGAAAGAGCACTTCCCGGTCTAAAAAAAGACGGAATTTTCGTGACATTCAAGAGTCGTGAAATTGCTCAGGAACTGAAGGATATTCCCGATGTTCATCTGATCGATTACAATCTGCCTCTTGAAACTCAAGAATACTCATTAGTGATTAAAGGAATCTATGGGTAAAGTAATAGCTATTTGTAACCAAAAAGGTGGCGTGGGTAAAACCACTACAGCAATCAACCTTGCTGCGAACTTTGCCGCTTTGGAAAAGAAAACCCTCTTGATCGACATGGACCCGCAGGGTAACGCCTCTCAAGGTTTGGGCTATCTGGAAAGCCAAGAAGAAGATATCCATGAAGCTTTGGAATTGGCAGAAAGCCCGGATACGATTACAAAAGAAGCTTTGAAAAAATTCGTCCTGAAAACGGATCTCGATTATTTAAATGTCATCACTTCCGGTCCGGACCTTGCCGTGATGGAAATGGAACTGGTGCAGAAAATGAGCCGCGAGCACCGTTTAAGCCGAATCACGAATCTTTTAAAAGAAGATTTCGAATATATTATTATAGACGCTCCTCCAAGTTTGAACCTTCTGACCTTGAATGTTCTGACCGCTGCCGACAGTGTTCTTATTCCTGTCCAATGCGAATATTATGCTTTGCAAGGTCTCGCCGAACTTTTCAACACGATCCGTCTTGTTCAAAAGAACCTGAACAATCATTTGAACATTGAAGGTGCGCTCCTTACCATGTACGATAACCGCCTGAGCCTTTCCCGCCAGGTTGCAGAAGAAGTGCGCAATGTAATTCCGGAGCGTGTTTTCAAAGTCATGATTCCTAGAAACGTGAAACTCAGCGAAGCCCCTTCCCATGGAAAACCGGTCATTTTGTATGATGTCAAAAGCGCCGGTGCTCAGGCATATATGAAACTCGCTGAAGAAATCATCAATGGGGTGAAATAATTATGGGAAAAAAATCGATGGCGCTCGGTCAGGGACTGAGCACAATTATGCAGAGCCACTCTCAAAATTTGAACGATCAGCTCAGCCAGGATGAAAACGGGAACGCGATCAAAGTCGAAAAAATTGATCTGGACTTGATCGATGCAAACCCGTACCAGCCCCGTACAGAATTCAACGAAGATGAACTTGTTGAACTCGCAGAAACCATCGAACAGCAAGGCTTGATCCAGCCGATTACCGTTCGCAAGTTCAACGGTCGTTACCAGATCGTGAGCGGAGAACGTCGTACCCGTGCAGCACGTCTCGCTGGATGGACGACCATCGATGCCTATGTTCATGAACTCCTTTCCGACAAGAAAATGGCGGAATGGTCCCTCATTGAAAACATTCAACGTGTGGATTTGAACGCAATCGAAGTCGCCAAGTCCTACGAAAAACTGATTGAAAATTACGGCTATACCCATGACGATCTTGCAAAGAGCGTCGGAAAATCTCGTTCCGCTGTGACCAACGCATTACGTCTGTTGAAGCTTCCGGAACAGGTCCAGGCCTGGATCAGCGAAGGAAAACTTTCTCAAAGCGCAGCCCGTTCCTTGCTCAGCCCGGAAATTACAGATCCAGAATCTGTTGCCCGCGACATCATTGAAAAGGGAATGAACGTTCGAGAAATCGAAAACCTGGCCAAGGAAAACAAAAAGGAAAAAGCGCCGAAGGATCCTGCGGTCGAAACTCCACTCGATCCAAACATCGTGTCTTTCCTCAAAAAGATGGAAGAATTTTTCGGAACATCGGTCAAACTTCAAAAGGGGTCCGAAAACGCTTCCAAGGGAAAGCTCATCATCGATTACTATTCCTTTGAAGATTTGACCCGTATCCAGGAAAAAATGGAAGGATTGAATTGAAGAACCGCTATCACATCATCCAAATAATTCCTTCCGATTCAGGGAAAACGGTTTCTTTTAAAATCCGTTCCTTGAGCTGGAAGATATTTGGAATTTTGATTATCGCCATTTTTGCAATGGGAGTTTTCTTTGTCTATAAACTCTCCACGATCAATGCGATTATCATCAGCTCTAGACAGGTCCATGCCCAAAACGAAATGCTCTTAAAAAAGCAGCAGGAATACGAAATGTTCTTCTCGGAACTGGATTCCATTTCGACAATGGAAAAACAGATCAAGAATATTCTCGGGACCTTCTACGAAACAGACTCTTCCAAACTTTCAGAAGTTATCGAAAAGAATCGATTCAATTTTATTCCGCGTTCCAAAAACAGGTTCAATGCGGAACTTCAAAGTTACACGAACGGCGGCAATTCGCAGAATTGGCCAAAGGTTCCGAGCATCATACCGACCATCGGTATCATCAGCAAGCAGTTTTCTTCGGGCCACACGGGAATCGATATTTCTGCTAGGATAGACGAACCTGTTTTTGCCACGGCAGAAGGTAAAGTCTTATCTTCCGCAAAAACAAAAGATCGTGGACTGCATATTCAGATTGATCATGGAAATGGATATATAACCAGTTATTCCCATCTTCAAAAAACATATGTTAGAAAGGGAGAACTGGTGAAAAAGGGCGAAGCCATCGGAACGGTCGGTTCATCCGGAAATTCCACAGGCCCGCATATCCATTATGAAATATTGAAGGATAACACTCCTGTAGATCCAGAGCTTTTCATCGAAGAATAAAGGAATTTTTATGCCAAGAGAAAACGATAGCCAATTTACACAGATCAGCCCTTCCATGACGATTACCGGAGATCTTTCCGGTTCAAGCGATCTTCGCATTGCGGGAACTGTCAAAGGGAACATCGCAACGACAGGTGATGTTGTCATTGAAGAAAGCGGTAATATCGAAGGAACGATCAAGACAAAGAATGCGACCATTGCAGGAAAAGTGAACGGTGATATCGAATGCAGTGAAAAACTTGTCCTGGAAGCAAAATCCTTAACCATTGGAAATATCAAGACAAAACTTTTAGTGATCCAATGCGGAGCGAAACTAAAAGGAAACTGCAACGTTTCTGTCGAAACCGAAACCAAGAAGTCCTAACGGACTTCTTTTTTTATCCACTCCTTCTTTAAATATTCTAGTTATATATATAAAAGAGATTGATATTGATACCGTGGATTTGTGGAAAAAATGCAGAATAGAGAATATAAGTGATTGATTTTTAACAAGATATAAAAGAAGTGAATAAAATTTTTCTTTTGAAAACTATCCTATTTATCCACAGAATTCAATGTTGAAAACTAAAATGACCGGATTTTTCAACATGATTCCCAAGAAAAGTCACAAAACGACGTTGAAAGTCAGTTTTCAATAGTTTATACCTCCACATGTGGATAAAATTATTAAATTGTTTTGTATCACATTGATTTACAACGAGTTACAAAAATATTTTATGTAGGGATTAAACTTTAATTAGATTTTGGGTATGGAATCGGAAGCTAAAAATTTTAGGATAGGGCAGATTACGGACATTCACTTGATCGTGACAAACGATGAAGAGGATAGTTTGCAGTCTGTCAATAGCTTCAAAAAGACATTGGCGGATGCGAAAAGGTTTGAATTGGACCTGCTTGTGTTCAGCGGGGATTTGACAGAGCACAGTTATAAGGAAGAATACGACCTTTTCTTCGAACTTGTCAAGGATTATGACCGCCCTTGGTGCTTTATCGCAGGGAATCACGATAAATCTTTGGATCTTGAAAAGTATTCTCCGGTCCCTGTCATGTTGAAATCGGGGGATTACTTTTACAAGAAGAACGTAAACGGGAATTTGATCTTCTTTTTGGACAGTTCGTCGGGAATCATTTCGAAGCGACAACTGGAATGGCTGGAATCGGAGGCAAAAAAGGAAGAGGGCGAAGTCTTTTTATTTGTCCATCATCCTCCTTGCCACTGCGGGCACCTTTTTATGGATTCCCGCTATGCGCTAAAAAATTGGAAAGAAGTGGGCGAGACTTTGGACCGGATTCCGAATCTGCATTCGATTTTTGTGGGGCATTACCATTCCGCGATGGAAGTTCCGCGTGGAAATCACCAGATGGTCTATTTGACTCCGGCAACGCAGATGCAGCTTGATCCGGATTCCGTTGATTTTCATATTTTGAGTACGGTTCCAGGCTGGCGCTACATCGAGTACAGCGGTGGAAAGCTTTCGACCCAAATCCGTTATCTCTGATTGAAAAAAATATCCGAATATTTTTACAGAACACCCTTGATTTTATTTCAAGAGTTATCTAAATTAGTCCCACCCGGCGGTTTAGCTCAGTAGGTAGAGCAACGGAATCATAATCCGTGTGTCTGTGGTTCGACCCCACAAACCGCTACTATTTCTTTGTGGAAGGAGCTGAATATGAATAATAAGCTTTTTGCGTTTTTGTTCTTGTTGGCTTCTTCTTTTTTTATGTCCGGATGTGGCAGCGATGGCTCCGAAAATTTGACTCCGGATCTTCCTTCGAAAAATGCACAGGTTTCTCAGGCTCCGATTACGGTGCCGCAGTTTACGGCTCCGCAGAGTTCTGCTATCAATGCGAACAAGGCGAAGCAGTATGTGAATGCCAGTGCAGCGCTTCTTTTGCTGGGCGAAGAATGGTCCGAAAAAATTGAAAAGGCCCAGGGCGAAGAAAAAGTCATCATCCTTGAAAATTACGAAAAGGCTCGCGAACAGGTTTGCAGCCGTGTCGGTCTCGCAGGGATTGCCGAATACAACTGGATTACGAACGTAGCCGTAAAGGATTCGAGCAATGCGGACGTTTTTTCCGCAGCCGGTCTCAAGCTTTAATTTTTGAAAATCAATGAAATGTGCATCCGTTACCCTGCGGATGCTTTTTTTTTGTTTTAAATAAAAAAATCGCCGAGGCTTTGCTCGGCGATTTTTCAAGATTTCGGATAAATTAAATTTTTTCGAAAGCTTGCTTCATATCGTCAATGATATCGTCTGCATTTTCGATACCGACGGAAAGACGGATAAGGTCCGGACGGATGCCTGCTTCCATGAGCTGTTCATCGGTCAATTGACGGTGAGTGTGGCTTGCCGGGTGGAGCACGCAGCTACGTGCATCGGCTACGTGGGTCACGATAGCGATGAACTTGAGAGCGTCCATGAACTTGATGGATTCGTCACGACCGCCCTTGATACCGAATGCCATAACGCCGCAAGGAATTCCACCCTTGAACTGCTTCTGGGCAAGAGCGTAATCCGGATTGCTTTCGAGACCGGCGAAGTTCACCCAGGCGACCTTCGGATGGTTTTCGAGGAACTTGGCAACCTTCAATGCGTTTTCGCAGTGCTTTGGCATACGGAGAGCGAGAGTTTCAAGACCCGTGTTCAAAAGGAATGCGTTCTGCGGAGCCTGGATGCTGCCGAAGTCGCGCATGAGCTGTGCCGTCGCCTTCACAATGTAACCCTTCTTACCGAAAGCCTTACTGTAAGCGAGACCGTGATAAGACGGATCCGGTTCGGTCATGCCCGGGAACTTGTCGTGATGGGCTTCCCAGTCGAAGTTGCCGCTATCGATGATAGCGCCGCCGACGGTCATTGCATGTCCATCCATATACTTTGTCGTAGAATGGGTGACGATATCGGCGCCGAACTGGAACGGCTTGCAGAGGACCGGCGTTGCAAATGTGTTGTCGATGATGAACGGAACGCCGTGCTTGTGAGCGATGTTTGCGAACTTCTGGATGTCCGTGATGTGGCAGGTCGGGTTCGAAATCGTTTCACCGAAGAGAGCCTTGGTGTTCGGGCGGAAAGCCTTGCCGATTTCTTCTTCGCTTGCGTTCGGGTCGACGAAGGTGACTTCAATGCCGAGCTTCTTCATGGTGACGGCAAAAAGGTTGTAGGTACCGCCGTAAATTGCGGAAGAACTGACGAAGTGATCGCCGCTTTCGCAGATGTTGAAAATGGCGAAGAAGTTTGCAGCCTGACCCGAGCTGGTGAGCATGCCTGCGACACCGCCTTCGAGTTCCGTAATCTTGGCCGCGACGAAATCGTTCGTCGGGTTCTGGAGACGGGTGTAGAAGTAACCGTCTGCCTTGAGGTCGAACAGGTCGGCCATCTGAGCGCTCGTGTCGTACTTGAAAGTGGTGCTCTGGTAAATCGGGAGAATGCGCGGTTCACCTTTCTTCGGCTTCCAACCGCCTTGGACGCATATGGTCTGATCGTCAAGATTCTGCATGGATTAAATTCCTTCTTGCATCAATGTAAATTTATGCATAAATATAGAAAAAAATTATAATCTGGACGAGTGTTTTTAGGAATGAAGCGTGGTCTAGGCAAGGAAATAACGGGTACTCCGCCCTCTACCGTTTGATTTTTGGAGCACTTTTTTTTGAACGAGCCCGTTCAGGTCGCGCAGTGCGGAATCGTGCGAAATACCGGCAAGGCTTGCCCATTCCGAAGAGGATATGAAAGAGTTGGGATTTGTCCTTAAATGTTCGACCAGTTTTTGTTCGCGTTCGGTTAGAGGAATTCCGGTGAGGGAAAGCTGTTGCCGTGCGTTTTCAAATTGGCGATTCAAATTTTCGGAGGCTTTGGAGAGGGAACTTTCCATAGTGGAAAGGAACCAAAGAATCCAGCTTGTGATTTCTCCGTTCGAAGTTTGGGCTTTATACAGAGCGTCGAAGTAAGAGTCTTTGTTTTCCAGAATCGTTTCGTTAAGCGCGTAAAAGATGCGAAAAGAATTTTCGCTTTTGAGGAGGAGCATTTCGGAAAGAAGTCTGGCCAAGGCTCCATTTCCGGAATCGAAAGGGCGGATCGTCGCAAAATGGAAATGAATGATGGATGCTTTTAAGACGGCATCGGTATTCGGATCGTTGAAAGCTTCGATAAATTTTGAAATTTCCCTAGGAATCCGTTCGGCGGAAACGCCTTGGAAGCCTCGGAGAATTTGGGAATGGTAAGTGTCTACGCTGTTTCGAAAATGCCCGCCTCCAGGAACCAAGGCGGCATGCAGGGCAAGGAGGCGCTTTTCTGTCATCGGAAGGGAATAGTTCCGAAGGGCGGAATAAAAAACTTCGGGTACTTCGGAACGTCCGTCTATTTTGACTAAGGCCTTAAAATCTTTTTGGCAGAGAGAATCCGCTAGCTCTTTGGAAGCGGCGAAAGAGGCTTTCCCTTGGAGAATGCCTTGTAAAAATCGGACTCGGCAAAGAGGGTCGATGATCTGTGAACGGGCAAAGCGGAAGTTGGTCCAGTCGGGGTATTGGTGAACAAACAGCATATCTAGAATATATAAATGGACGGAGCGGCTGTCACTTATTTAACGCATAATTTGCGTAGAATAGAATAAGAAAGCAGCCGAAGAATCTTTCCCGAAGATGTCGATTGGAAAATTTTTTGCCTTGGAAATGATTTTTAGCAAATTTACGCATTCAAAATTTGGCAATTTTCTGTTTTATTTGCTTAAAAATCAAAGAGTTATATGTAAATAACGCAGAATATGCGTAGAAAATAGGGGTTTTAAAGAAACCCTTCGTTTTCCTGTTGCATTCGAAAGAGGGGAATTCTAACTTAAGCGCATACAAATCAATTCCTGCAACCAGGAATCAAAAGGAAGATAAAATGTACTACCCGTCTATTAAGGTTCTCGACTGCACCATCCGCGATGGTGGCCTTGTCAACAAGCACGACTTTAGCCTGGAATTCGTCCGTCGTCTTTTCCAGCTCCTTACCGCTGCAGGCGTCGACTATATGGAAATGGGTTACAAGAACTCTCCGGAACTCTTCGACCCGAAGGAATACGGTCCGTGGAAGTTCTGCGAAGACGATCTTCTTTGGAAGGTTCGCGATGGCATCGAAAGCAACGTGAAGATGGCCGTGATGGCCGACGTTGGCCGTGTGAACCTTGCCGCTATCAAGCCGGCAGACGAATCTCCTTACCAGATGTTCCGCGTGGCAAGCTATGTGAAGAACATCGATAAGGGTATCGACCTTGTCAATACTTTCCATGACATGGGTTATGAAACGACCTTGAACATCATGGCTGTGAGCCGTGACCGCGGTCCGGAACTCGATGAAGCTCTCGACCAGGTGGAACATGAATGCAAGGCGGACGTCCTTTACCTCGTGGACTCTTTCGGTCACTTCTACCAGGAAGACATCGATCAGAGCATTGCCCGTTACCGCCAGCATGTAAAGTCCAAAAAGTTCGGCTTCCACGGTCACAACAACCAACAGCTCGCTTTCAGCAACACGATCCAGGCTATCATCGACCATGTCGATTACCTCGACTGCACGGTTACCGGCATGGGACGTGGCGCTGGTAACTGCACCACGGAACTTCTCCTTTCCTTCCTCAAGAATCCGAAGTTTGACGTGCGCCCGGTTCTCGAAGCGATTACCGAACTCTTTGTTCCGCTCCGTCAGAAGTACGAATGGGGCTACATCATTCCGCAGATGATTACCGGTTCCTTGAACCTTCACCCGTCGGCTGCAATCGACTTCCGTAAGACAGCGGAAAAGGATAACTACCGCAAGTTCTACGAAATGATGCAGAACGAAATCAACGTTTAATCTTTAATCGATAATTAACTCCAGAAATGCCGAGCATACCCTGCTCGGCATTTTCTATCTTTTGCGCCGTGAACGAAAAAGCTTATTTTCCTGCGATAGATGGACTTCGCCTTTTGGCTTCGGTGAACATTGTGATGCTGCACCTGGCGTCTTCCTCGGCGCTCGGTTACATGGCGAATTGGGAATGGGTGTTTCCGATCATGACGGCGCCGGCTTTCGCTGCAGGGCTTTTCTTTATTCTTGCCGGATTTTTGTTCGCTTCCAAGTTCAACGATCCGGATCGTCGGATGCCCGTGATTCCGTTCATGTTTGCCCGAATCGCAAAGCTTTACCGTTGCCATTTTGTGATGACGGTTTTAATGTTCGGGACCCTTGTTTTCAAGTTCAGTCATTGGACGCATTTCCCGGTTTGGGGAGAATGGATGGACTGCATTTCGGCGGGTCTTGGAAATATGTTCCACCCGATCCGTTCGCTTTTGATGCACGTGACTTTAACGTGGTCGCTTTTTCCACAGCAGGGCATGAAGCTGAATGAACCTAGCTGGTCGCTGACGGCGTTCTTCATTTGCTATGCGATTACGCCTTTCTGCGCAAGACAGCTTGCCAAAATTACGAACCAGAAAACGCTCTGGATTTTGTGCGGGCTTGTTTTTGTTCCGGGAATCGCTTGGGGAATTTTCTTTGAACATGCGGGATTTTTGGGAAACCTTCCGTTGCTTGGAAACTTTGAAGACTATGGGGTTCGTTACCAGTATTTCCACATGTTCCCGCTGGTGAGAATTTTTGAATATCTCTTTGGCATGATTCTGTATAGGCTTTACCGTTCGGGAGCTTTTGACTTTTTGCAGAAGAACTATGTGGCTGGAATTTTGCAGGCGGCATTACTCGTTATTTTGTATGTAAGCCTCTTCACGATGAAGTCGAATTCCGTGGCGTGGAACTTCATTTGCCATCATACGGTAGCGGTCATGATCTACGGCGGTCTGATTATTAGCATTACGACTTCTAAGGGCTTCCTTAGCCGTATTTTCTGCATTCCGATCATCCGTTCGATCGGTCGTGCGTCTTTTTATCCGTACCTGATTCATTTGCCGCTGATCACAATTGGCTGGTCGCTTTGCAATATGAACAGGCCTAGTTCCACGGTAATCTTCTTGATCTTCATTTATACGATCAGTACGTTGTATCAAAAGCACAAGGATCGCTTGCACCGTTTAAAAAAACAGGCGCATTCCCTTCCACCTCAGCAATAATCCGATTTGCAGTATTTGCAAAATGGTTAGTCTAAATCATAAGATTTAGGAATTGCAGTAATTTGTTGAATTTCAAAGAATTACGCTTTTGGTGAGCCCTTGTTGAAAAGCGAAGATCGAAAAATGTGACGAAGCTCTCTTGAGAAAGTTCAATAGTAGGTTATTTTTAATAAAGTGCTTTGGACAAAAGTGCTTTTAAATAGGAAGGTTTTGGAATGAGGGAGCTGCTATTTTTAATAGCAATTGTGATATCGACGCTTGCCGTCGTGTCATGCGGGAGCGAGAAATCGACAAATGTCGATAGCGGTTTTTTGCTCGTGTCCGAAAAGGTACCGCTTTCTGCCTTGGGTTCTTCGAAAGTCCTTTACTACGAAAAATATGCGTATGAAATCGACCATGAAAAGTCCGTCATCGTGACGTATGCGCCTGTTTGCCGCGAGCAGGGGGATTCCCTGTACTGGTCTTTAAAGGGTGAAAAGCGCATCGGGACTTTTAATTACAATACACGGTCGAAAAAAATCATTTTTGATTACGGCAAGGATTCTTATTCCTTCGTTTACGAGGGAAACGTTTTCCCTTATGGAGATTGGAAGGAACAGGAAGATTCCGCCGGGGTTTCGCAGGGCTTTACTGTCGAAAGGGAAGGAATTTTTATGCGTTCGACTTTCTTCACCGGGGAATGCGCGATTTCGAATCTGAAAAAAGTAGGATTCCTCGATTCCTTTTTTGACGGTGAAAAATTTTCGGCGGAAAATTGCGAAGAAGCCCAATCGGAAAGGGGCTTCCTTGTGACTGTGAACCGCTTGCAGCAGGATTTTATCGAATTGAAGGTTTCCAAGGATGAAAAAAGCTGCCTGATTTCGCTTTCGCCCCGTTATGCCGTAGACAAAGTGGATTGTCAGGCGGCTTATGCGGAATACAAGGAAAGGCCGAGAAGCGAAGCATTTTCCTTTGACGATTACAACTTGGATATCTCGGGCGACGAAGAATGCTTCGTGGACCTGATGGAATCTCTCTAGTTCAGCCAAAAGCGCCTTAAAAAGCGGCCCAAACGGGTTATCCGTGAGCCGCTTTTTTCCTTTTTGTTAAATTTGAGCGGTAATTTCAAAAAGGATTTTATCATCTATGAGCATTTTGGATTCTCTCCTCCATAAGGTCTTCGGTACTCCGCACGAACGCAAGGTGAAGTCTCTTCGCCCGGTCATTGCGCAGATTCATGAAGTCCGCAAAAAGCTCGAAGCTTTGGACGATAAGGATCTTGCTGCAAAGTCGGCAGAATTCCGCGAAGCACTGAAAAACGGGAAGACTCTTGAGGATATCAAGGTGGAAGCCTTTGCGGTTTGCCAAGAAGCTTGCGACCGCCGTCTCGGTATCTTCAACATTTTCAAGCCGAAGTTTGAATTTGACTTTGCAAAGCTCGGGACGGACCCGGAAATTCTTTCTGCGGTGGAAGCGGCCAAGGCGGATCTCGAAGCAGGCAAGCCGGAATGGGAAATCTTTATGCCGGCAAAGTTCTATGCCAAGGTGCGTGAACTTTATCCGGAATCCGTGAAGCCGTTCCGCATGCTTCCGTTCGATGTACAGCTTATCGGCGGTCTCGTGCTGCATGAAGGCGCTATCGCCGAAATGGCGACGGGTGAAGGTAAGACGTTGGCGGCTGTCTGCCCGGTGTACCTGAACGGTCTTTCAGGCAAGGGCGTCCACGTGGTGACGGTGAACGATTACCTCGCTGGCCGTGATGCGGAACAGATGGGCTACGTTTACAAGTTCCTCGGTTTGACCGTGGGCTTGATCGTCCACGATCTGAATGCGGAACAGCGCCGTATCAGCTATAACTCCGATGTGACGTATGGGACGAACAACGAATTCGGCTTCGATTATCTTCGCGACAACATGGCTGTCGATCCGAAGGAAGTCGTACAGCGCGAACCGAACTTCTGCATTGTCGACGAAGTGGACTCCATCTTGATCGATGAAGCGCGTACGCCGCTCATTATCAGCGGTCCTGCGGAAGATGCGACGGACAAGTACCAGAAGGCGCGCCAGCTTGTTTCGCAGCTCGTTCGCGGCAAGGATTATACGGTCGACGAAAAAGACAAGCTCGTTCAGCTGACCGAACGCGGTACGAACCACATCGAACAGATCATGGGATTTACGAACCTTTACGGCGAACATGCGGAATGGGTGCACTTCATTCAGCAGGCCTTGAAGGCGGAAAACATTTTCCTTCGCGATCGCGATTACATTGTGCGCGACGGCGAAGTGGTGATCGTTGACGAAAACACGGGCCGCTTGATGGAAGGCCGTCGCTACTCCGACGGTATCCACCAGTCCATCGAAGCGAAGGAAGGCGTGCAGATCCGTCGCGAAAACCAAACGCTTGCGACGATTACGTTCCAGAACTACTTCCGCATGTACAAGAAGCTTTCCGGTATGACCGGTACTGCCGAAACGGAAGCGACGGAATTCATCAAGATTTACAACATGAATACGTGGGTCATTCCCACGAACAAGCCTTGCATCCGTAAGGATATGCAGGACATGGTTTACAAGACCGAAGAAGCCAAGTGGAAGGCGATTGTCGCAGAAATCAAGAAGCGCCATGAAATCGGTCAGCCGATCCTCGTCGGTACAGCATCGGTGGAACGTTCCGAAAAGATGCACCAGTTGCTCTTGAAGGAAGGTATTCCGCATGACGTGTTGAACGCAAAGAACCATAGCCGTGAAGCGGAAATCATTCAGTACGCAGGTTACAAGGGCAAGGTGACTGTTGCGACGAACATGGCTGGTCGTGGTACAGACATTGTGCTCGGACCGGGCGTTCGTGAACTCGGTGGTTTGCACGTGCTCGGTACGGAACGTCATGAAAGCCGTCGTATCGATAACCAGTTGCGCGGTCGTGCGGGCCGTCAGGGAGACCCGGGTTCTTCTCAATACTTCCTTTCTTTAGACGACGACCTGATGCGCATCTTTGGCGGTAGCAACGTCAAGCAGCTGATGGACCGTTTTGGCGTGGGCGATGATGAAGTGATTACCCACCCGATTGTTTCCCGCTCGATCCGCGGTGCGCAGAAGCGCGTAGAAAGCCAGAGCTTCGATACCCGTAAGTACTTGCTCGATTACGATAACGTGATGAACGAGCAGCGTAAGGTGATCTACGGTTTGCGCCGTCGCATTTTGAACGGTGACGAAATCCGTAAAGACATTTGGGCAAATGTCCAGGATGCCTGCGATATCAAGGTTTCCCAGTTTATTTCCAAGGATCGCTTTGCTGACGAATGGAATTGGGAAGGCCTTACTACGGCTCTCAAGTTGAGCTTTGCCATCGATTACAATCCGAGCGAAGAAGAACGCGCCCAGAAGTCTGCGGACCAGGTTCTCGACGAAGTCATCGCGCTTTGCCAGAAGAAGTATGACAAGCTCGTCGAAATCATTCCGGACAATGACTTCCGCACGATCGAACGTCGTATCTTCCTCTACACGATCGACCAGCATTGGAAGGAAAACCTTTACGCAATGGACCAGCTGAAGGACGCCATCCGTTACCAGGGTTACGCTCAGAAGGATCCGCTGGTGATGTACAAGAACCAGGCGTTTACCATCTTCCAGAACTGTCTTGAATCAATTGCAACGCTTACCGCTCAGCGCATTTTGAACATTCGCATTCAGCTTGCCAACGGCGTTTCCGTTGCGCCGGAACAGATCCAGAAGGTGAACCGTCCGGCTCCGCAGCAGGTTCCGCAGAATGCAGAAAATGCACAGCCTGCACAGCCGAACGAAGCTGCTCAGGCTCCGGCAGCAGAACCGGCCTCGGCAGAACAGCCGGCCGAAGAAGCTCCGAAGGCCGTGGATCCGATTCCGGAAGCTCCGTCTTCGAACGCGATTCCGAGTTCCGCTCTTCCGGGCACACGTCCGGAGGCGCTCCGCCGCCGTACGATTCCGGGAGCCCAGGTAAAGAGCGCCGGCCCAAAGCTTGGCCGTAATGATCTTTGCTGGTGCGGTTCGGGTCTCAAGTACAAGAAGTGCCACGGAAAGAACCTCGAGTAATTTCGATGCAGACAGCCGAGCGTTTCTTTTGCCTCGAAGGCATTGACGGTTGCGGAAAGAGCACGCAGCTTAAACGCCTTGCCGAATTTTTGACCGGCAAGGGCTATGACGTGCTCACGATCCGCGAACCGGGCGGCTCCGAAATTTCGGAAAGCATTCGCAGCCTTCTGTTAGACATTCGCTATAAAGGCGTGATGGATTCCAGAACGGAACTCTTGCTGTACAATGCGGCCCGTGCCCAGGTCATTGCCGAAAAGATCGCTCCGGCGCTTGCCGCAGGTAAAGTTGTCCTTGCCGACCGCTTTGCCTGGAGCACTCTCGCTTATCAAGGTTACGGTCGCGAAATCGATCCGCGGATGGTTTTGAATCTTTCTAACATCACCTGTGGAAAATTCAATCCGGATTTGACGATTGTCCTCGACGTTTCGCTCGAAGAAAGCCGTCGCCGCCAGGCCGGTGAAAACCGTGTTGCCGACCGTCTCGAAAGCGAAGCGGTCAGTTTCTTTGAACGGGTCCGTAACGGCTATCTGAAAATTGCGGAAGACTTTCCGGAATGTGTAAGCCTCGTCGATGCGAACGGAGATCTGGACAGCATTCAGGACCAGATCCGCGATTTGATTTTAAAGAAGCTCGCTTAATTTCTTGAAATTTTTAGATGTTGTACCGCACATAGGCGCCGACAGCGTGCATCGTCCGGGACATCGGTTCTACACGTTCATATGCGGCGATCTTGGCGTAGGAATTTAAACGGATTCCCACGGCAAAATGAAGCGGTAGATAGGCTTCGACAAAGGCATTGTTGAAGGCGACAAAGTCATAGCCTTTTGTTCCGTAGTGCGGTTCGGTGTTCGGCCAGCTGCGGAAAAGATAAGCGGCCGCCTGGTTTGCAATCTTTCCGCGATTCTTCCATTCGATTTCCAAATAGGCTTTGTAGCTGGCACCGAGGCTATACTGGTAATTGCGGGTAAATTCATAATTGGAATCCGTCGCGGCCAGGACTTCGTCATAGTTAAAGTCCGAAGATCCGAGGATTACATAAGACGGCATATGGCTCATACGGAAATGGAACCTGTCCGAAAGTTCAACGCTCACATCGGCGCCAAGACCGATTGAAATGGAGGACATTTCCACAAGATCGCCGTAGAAGGTATCAAAATGCAAATAGGCGGCGAGGTCCATCCAGTTGGAACTGTTATGGCGCATGTTCAAGTTGTTGAGCTTTCCCACGGAAGAAACGCGCATGACCATACCGTCTTCGCTTTGATCCTGGGTAAAACTGAAGGTGAAGTATTCAAAAGGCTCTTTGATCTTACGGTCGGGCCTTCCGTAGACAAGCTCTAAACCGTAAAAGCCGGAGACCGCGTTCCAGTCGCTGTCGGAGCGGTCATCTGCATCTTGATCGTAGCGGTATTCGTTTCCGAACCTTTGACCGGCGCCTGCAAAAATGGACCATTGCATAGGAGCGTACCCCGGATTCGTGCGGCTCGGTCCGTTGACCCATTCCTGCAAAGTGGCGATCGGGCTTGCGGCAAAGGCGAACAGATTTTCGAGAATTCCTGCTCCGGGTTTTGAAACGGCTCTTTCGGCAATGCGGTAGAGCATTTCGCCGTAAATGGTTCCGCCGATGCTTGTTGCGAGCAGGTCGTTCGGAGCGGGATATTCGGTTTCGCAGAATTCTTCCCACATCCAGGACCCTGTCAAAGCGAAGAAGAAGCTTTCGTAAAAGTTGTAACCCGAAGAACGGGCGGCAGCATAGTACATGGAGCCTTGGTACGGGTGACCGAAGAAGTTGATGGCGAAATGGTTATCGTCCCACTTCCAGCCTTCCTCGAAATTTCGCTTCCAGTAAGAAGGTCCCGTCTTGGCGTAATTCTTTTGCAGAACGTAGCGGTCCCAACCCCAAACAAAGATGTTCAAAAAGGTGACTTCGCCAAAGGGAATGACAACCGGGAGTCTTTGAGCTACCGGCGTTCTCGGCTCAAATTCTTGCAAGGCGCTTGTTGTAGAGTCCTGTGCGAGGGAATCGGCGGGAGCACTTGCCATCGCCATGGAAAAGCTCATCAGCAGTGCAAAAATCAGAATTCCTTGAAATCTTCTCATACCGGAAACAAAAATGCGAATTCTGTAAACTTTTGGTAGATGACAAATGATAAAATGGGTCAATTTTTCGATGAAAAAGACGATTCTATCTAAAGTTCGCTCAAAGACTACTGTTTGTGATTCGGAACCGATTATCTATATTTGGTGCACAATGCAGTTATGCTTGGAACAAGATCAGCTGGATAAGATCCAGCGTATTTTTAAAGTCCACTTTTCGGGTTTGGAAGTGGACGCTTACGGACCACGTGTGACGGGAGTCGGTTTAACTCCGGATGCCGCGCTGAACGTTGCCGTAATTTCCTCCAAACCGATCTCCTTTGAACAGATGGTCAGCGTCGAAAGAGCGTTTGCCGATAGCGGACTCCCGTTTCGGGTCGATGTCGTGGACTGGGCCAAGCTCACGGAGAGCATGCAAAAGAACATTAAAAAAGAGCATATCGCGATCCAGACAGCGAACGGCTCTGAAAATTGATAGATCTTATGGTAAAAAACTTGATTCTTCCCATGGTATCGGCAGTCCTTTTTTCTGCTGTAGTCGCAAGCGCCGCATCCCAGGATCTTTCCCAGGCGGAATCGGCAATTCAAGGCGGAGACTGCGCTTCGGCGATTTCGGTCCTTCAGCCTCTTGCCGAAAAGAAGCTTCATGTTGAAGACGGAGCCAAGGCGGCGGAACTTTTGGC
>OCVV012889153.1_pt1 | contig 18670 bp, 13 predicted proteins | sample 1539721 | NCBI WGS metagenome assembly OCVV01 (sample SAMN02144230, study PRJEB22623) | gut metagenome | biome: sheep rumen | host: Ovis aries | place: New Zealand | reverse complement strand
CAGGAATTCTTTCCAGCCTTCCGTTGCCCTGTATGCCATCTTTGTCCCACGGGGAACGTAAAGGGTTGCCGCCATCTTGACGATGTTCGGGAAAACGCTATTATTCAAAACGAATGGCTTCTTAATATTGGAAACCACCACGGTCAAAGAATGGCAGGAAGCAAAAGCTTTTGCTCCAATACTTTCAATGGAACTACCCAATGTCACGGAGGTCAGAGCGGCACAATTCTCGAATGCAGACTCACCAACAGAAGTAACAGAGGAAGGAATAACCACGGAACGCAGATTCTTGCATTCATAGAATGTTTTTTCACCGATTTTCGTTAAAGAGTTCGACAAGGTGACAGAGGCAAGCTTTTCACAGCGTACAAAAGCCCAATCTCCGAGTTGGGTGACAGTATTGGGAATCTCAATGGAAGCCAATGTCCAACACTCAAAAAAAGCGGCAAATCCTATCTGTGTAACAGACTCTGGTATTTCAATGGAAGTAAGAGCGCCACAGCCATAGAAAGAGCGGTATCCAATAGAGGTGACAGATTTAGGGATTTCGATTGAGGTCAAACTGTAGCATTGTCCAAAAAGTTGGTCACTGATTGAGGTAATGGAATCTGGCAACTTAACAGATTTGAGGTAATTACAGTTATAGAAAACGCCAGTGCCAAGGGATGTAACGGTGTTGGGTATTTCAAAATTTTCCAGCTTACTCATGCCTGCAAAGGCACCGTCTTCAATGGTAGTCACAGAAGCAGGTATGTCAATGAAAGACAATCCGGTTCCTCCCAACATGCCTTCAGTGATACAGGTTAGGCCATCGGGAAGTTTTAAGGAGGTTAGTTTGGTACAGTTATTGAAAGCTTTTTTACCAATATAGCTAACGGTGTTCGGAATAGAGATAGTGGTCAACTTCTTACAGCTATCAAACGCACCAGCCCCTATTATTTTGAGGGAATCTGGTAACTTGACAGATACCAGATCATAACAACAGTAGAAAGTTTCAGCGTCTATTTGGGTGATAGAGTTTGGTATCGTAACAGAGAATAAATTAGATACAGCACCATGCCAAAATGCTCTAAAATTGATACCTATGACCTTAAAGGTGATAGATGAATAACTGACAGTTTCAGGGATAACTAAATTACCTCTGACACCACTTGCGCCAGCTACCTCGCAGGTCTTGTCGCTTGCACTAAGAATGTTATAGCGAATGGTCACGCCGTCCTCGTTATCCACGCTGAAGTCGTAGGCATGGACGGCTGTGGCAAGCAGCAGGGCTGCCGCCAACAGGAAGATTTTTCTAAGAATTGTTTTCATAATTAACGTCTTATTTAAAATAGGTTGGTAGATGGTTGTTGATTTGCTAAAAATAAAGAATCGTGTGCATTCCGCTGCGGCGATGTACTGGTCGTAAGCGGAAGCGTCGGAACTTGTCGCGGAGTAGAACTCAGTCTTCTGCTATTTGTCCTCGGCTGCAAATTTATAGAGTGAAAACTGTATAAACAAGAAAAACTGAAATAAAAAATACACATTTTTGAAAAAAGTGTAAAAAACGGCTATCGCGCATGTCCCTCATCGTCTATTTCCATCATCTGCCTTTTCTTCCTTGTAGTTCTTTTCTTTTTGCTTAGAGCAGTTTTTTTACCCACGCCTTGATGTCCTTCGTTTCCGATAAGGAGGCTGCTTCTATCAGAAGTGTGCCATATGGGTTGTTCATAATCAATTGTATTTTTATGTTGCTGCAAAAATATTAATAATTCATGTTACACGATGTTGAAAAATGTTGAATTCTTTTCGTTGAGAATAAATTATTAACAAATTCAACATGAAAATAAAAGAAATAGGCATAACTTTGTAACAGAAAATGAAACAGCTATTCCATACATTCAAAAACTCTTCATCTTTGCTGGCTCTTGCGTTGGCATTGGTTCTATTCCTTCTGTCCTGTGGGAGGAATGAACCTGCACTTCTGCAAAAGGCACTGTCTTGCATGGATGAGAATCCCAAAGAGGCATTGGCAATACTGGAAGATGCAAGCATCGCAGACTTTGACAATGAACAGGATTCCCTTTTATATTCACTTCTTCTCTGTCAGGCAAGGTACAAGAACTATCTACCTCAAACTGAAGACTCTCTTCTGAGCAAAGCATTCCAGAACTTCATGAGGGAGAATGCCGATAGCAGATACAGGCTGATTGCCCATTATCTGAAAGGTGCCTTCTTTCTTGATAATGGAGTTCGTGACAGTGCCATGTACCAATATCTGAATGCACAGACTCTGGCTGAGCATGTGATGGACAAGAGGATGCAGGCGCTCATACATGACCACCTTTCTCATTTGTATGTTTCCGAAGGTCTTGATGACAAGGCATTGGAAGAATCCGAAAAGGTTTGTCGAATAGGACAACAGATTGCTGATACTGCCATCTATGCCGATGGAGTCTATATCAAGGGATATGTACTGTATCGGAAAACGAAATACGAGGAGGCAGAAAAATATCTCCTGGAATCATATAACATGCTGAAGGAAAAGGATGTGAATCCACGTAGCATGATTGATTATCTTACTACTCTTTGCCAACTATATGTTCACACGGGAAATGGAAAAGAGATATTGAAGTATGCACAGGAAGCGTTGAATTACAGAGAACAAGGAGCAAACGAAAAGTATGAACCATTCTTATACATGGGAATTGGACATATTACCCTTGGCCACAATGGTGATGGTGTCAACTATCTTCAAAAAGCACTTGAAAGCGACAACATCAGAATTCGCAGCACTGCCTATATGTGCCTTTCAGATATTGCAAACTATATAGGGGACATTGCAAAAGCCAACGAATACGAACGACTCTATTCTGCTCATCGAGACAGCCTGAAACTAATGGACAAGAGGGCTACGGTTCTCGATATAGAGCAAAAATACAAAGCTGAGCAACAGGAAATTGCCAAGAATCAAGAGAAAAGGTATCAGTCATGGTGTTATGTGGTTTTGATATTATCACTATTTGTTGGAGCTGGAGTGCTGTTTACCTTATTCAGGAGAAAGCAAAATGAAGTCGTTTTCCAATTAAGGGAAAAGAGCATGGCAAGGATGAATGTGTTGCAGAACGAAATTCAGAAGCAGGGAGAAATCGTAGATAATCTTGAGAAGGATTTTGCTCATCTCAAAAAGAACTATTCTATAGCGAAGCATATTATCCAAAAAGAATATACAGAGGACAATATCATAGAGATAGTACAGAACATCATCAAGAACAGAAAAGAGGAGGTATCCACCAGGCTATCTATTGACGAGAGAGGATGGCTTCTCATCATAGATGAAGTGAATGCACGTCACAATAATCTTGCTCAAAAACTTGTTGAGAAAGGCATCAAGGACTTCGACCTGCAAATCTGTTGTCTTCTTCTGTTAGGATTCACAAGAAATGAACTTCAATACGTTTTCTATAAGGAAAGGACAACCATCTATAAGCGAGAAAAGAAAATTTTGTCAGATTTCTTCGGCATCACCGACAAGGACAAGCGACTGAAGGATGTGCTGATGGAAATGGCGCAAGAGAAAAAATGAAGAATGAAAGCCTCACCCCCAACCCCTCTCCGAAGGGCGAGGGGAGTAAAATAAAGAATGAAGAATGGGGAACGATGGGCAGGGGGCTGTGATATGGGAAAAGAGTTTTAAGGGCTGCAAACGCGGAAAAACGAAAAAGATGAAAAAAGTTGAAAGATTTTTTTAGTTTTCTACACCTATTTTAATATTAAAGGCATAATATTGCATTACTGTGATCTTTCCCATGTTGGACACCCTCTGATGGCTATGTGCTTTTTGTGATTGGCATGTGGTAAAGGGATCAGAATAGACCGACAATTTACTTCTCTTTTTGTAGCAGCCCACACGTGCGCAAGGATGGGTGGGTTAGGACTACTACGCGTTAGAATTATTTACGAACGTATCCCCTCAAGAAAGATTTTTTCAGTTTTCTTTAACGATTTAATAGCAAATGATAGTATGGGCAAAAGTAACATTGATGAGTACGAAAAGTTATTTGAGGATTTTTTGGTGAGACAAAATGAAGAAGAGTTGATTAGCAATCTGGAAGTAAAGTATCAAAAGGAATTGAACTCAGTGCCTGTTGTTTTCCCGAGTTTACCCAAAATCGAGGTGAAGGTGGGTCAGCCTGTCGTGGAAGGACAGGATTGGTGGGCAGACGAGATGACGATTGTCTTTCGGTTTGAGAAAGCTCAGCAGGAGAAATGCCTTTATGGGGCATGTTTGCTGTTCGGTTCGCGCAAACTTGCTACCAAGGAGGTGAAGAAGGTGACGAAATGTAGTCAGAGGGCAAGCTTTAAAATGCGAATGCCTGCCTTGGGATTGTTCACTGCCAATGATTACATTCTTCAGTTGAGGTATAACGAGAGACCTTATCTGGAGTGCATGTTCTCGGTGGATGCAAAGGGACAAGTGAAGATGGGGACTGTGGAACAGGTGAAGGAAAACAGTTTGGGCTATATGCAGATGGATCAGAACATGTATGATGATACGGGAATAAAGGTGATGGACCTCATGGGCGGAAAGAAACTGAAGGAAATGGCAAGACAATATGTGATGATGAAGAAGTTCAAAGACATGTGTGACAAATGTGGGTTAGGCTCCATGAGATGGAACACCAATTTGGTGGTGTATTCCGATGGGATGCAGTCGTTGAACAGAGTTGCTGGCTACATGGCTCACATGGTGTATAAAAATGTGGATGACAGTGTAATCGACATGTTGTTGGATGACGACTTTGAGGAGAGTCTGCACATAACTATGGGGGATTGGGAAACTCACTCTGTTTTTACGATTAAGAATGTGCGTGTTTTGTTGAGTGAGAAACGTGCAGATGATGTGAAACACTTGCAGGGGATGCTTGAGCTGAACGCTGAGTATCACCACATGACAGTGGCACTTGTGGGCAAGGAAAGCGAAATTCAGCAGTTCTTCAAGATGTACCCACAGTTAGAGAAGCATTTCCCTCTGCAGAACCGAGTGTTTGCAGACGGTGCCCATGTGTCGGAGTTTGTGTCGGAAGTGTTTGGTATTCTGAAGGTGAAGGGCTATGTGCTGACACCTGCTTTCACTGCAAAACTCATTGCGGGACTGAAAAGTGCATGGGAGGAAAAGCGTGTGGAATCCCTCGAAGATGATTACTTGAATGAATTCGTGAGGGGAAACATCCTCGAAAGGCAACGAAACCGACTGATGCAGAAGTTTCTCAGCATGGGTGAGGGCAAGTTGCTGGATAAGGATATGTTGAAAACCCTCGAAGAGGAGGACTTGGATTTGTCGTACTTCGACAGGGACGACAAGGCTGAATTTGATATGGGTATGAATCGACTCAACGACATGGTGGGATTGCAGGAACTGAAGCGGAATCTGAGCGATTTCTTCTTGCAGACTCGTTTCGACATGGAGCGTTTGCGCCTCGGATTGGTTGCGCAGAAGCAGAACCGCCACCACATGCTGTTTACGGGCAACCCTGGGACGGGAAAGACGACGGTGGCAATGCTGATGGGTCGCTTGTTTCATGCGATGGGAGTGCTCTCGAAGGGGGATGTGGTGAAAGTGGACCGCAGTTCGCTGGTGGGTGAGTATATCGGACAGACGGAGAAAAACGTGAATGAGGTTTTGGAACGTGCGCGAGGAAATGTGCTTTTCGTGGATGAGGCTTATACGCTTTTCACGGACAAGGAAGATGCCCGTGATTTCGGACAGCGTGTGCTTGAGGTGCTGCTGACGGTGCTGTCGGAACCCGACCCCGACATGGTGGTTATCTTTGCGGGCTATAAGAACGACATTGAACGTTTGATGACAAAGAACGATGGACTGAAGGGGCGTTTTCCTCACCATTTCGACTTTCCCGATTACAATGAGGACGAGTTGACACTGATTGGCAAGAACCTCTTGTTGCGGGACGGCTATTTACTGTCGAAAGAGACAGAGGAGTGCATTCGGAACGTGGCTGCGGAAATGCTCAAGACGAAGGATAAGAAGTTTGCCAATGCCCGCTGGATGAACGACTTTGTGGAGGTAGGTATTCTGAAGCAAATGGCAATTCGTGTGACTTCGATTGCCAAGCCGCAGAAGAAGGACTATCAGCAGGTGCTGAAGGAGGATGTGCTGAATGCATGGCAGGAGATGAACCAGAAGACGGCTGAGAAATCAAAGATGAAGCGTATTGGTTTTGTGGCTTGAGTCCTTCACCAAAGGAGCTGAATGACAGACGTTTCGGTCATTCAGCTCCTCTGTTTTTGATGGTTCCCAAGAAGAAAAAAAGAGTGGAGTATCTCCGGAAAAATCAGCCGTTTTCAAAAAAAATCTTGAAAATGGCTGATTTTTATTTGCGGATTCAATGCTATTTTGTACTTTTGTAACATCAAATTCATGGGTAGTATGACTTATAAAAATGTTATCGGTAGAAATGAGGAAATCAGATTGTTGGAGAAATTCCTGAACACTCAGAAATCTGAATTTGTGGCAATATATGGTCGTCGCCGCGTTGGCAAGTCGTACCTTGTAGAAGAAGTGTATAGGGATAAGATTGTTTTTCGTGCGATTGGTTCCTATATCAAGGACAAAGACGATAAATCCTACAAGCAGATACAACTTGATCACTTCTATGAGAGTTTGTTAGACCAAGGTGTATCAGAAGAGACTCCTCGACCAACGAATTGGCGAGAGGCATTTCGGCTACTTCGCAAGTATCTGGAGGGTGTACGTAGTAAGAGACGGGTGGTGTTTCTTGACGAGTTGCCATGGCTTGCAGGTCCACAGTCTTCTGAATTGATAACCGAACTGGGATATTTTTGGAATTCATGGGCTGACCGTCAACGTAATATTGTGCTTGTAGTCTGCGGGTCTGCCACCAGTTGGATGCTTGATAATGTCATCCGTGATTATGGAGGTCTGCATGGTCGTCTTACAGGAACTATCAAGTTGTTGCCTTTTACACTGAAGGAATGTGAGATGTATTTTGTGAATCGAGGTTTCCATCTCTCACGTTATGAGACAGCCGTGGCTTATATGGCATTTGGTGGTATTCCTTATTATCTCGACCGTATTGATAATGAGAAGAACCTGTCGGAGAATATTGATGATTTCTTTTTTAAGGATAGCAGAATAGACCAGGAGTTCAAAGATGTCTATACTGGATTGTATGCCACTTCGGAACGATACGTGGATATAGTCAAGACGCTTGGCACCAAGTTCTATGGCATGACAAGGAAAGAACTTGCTGAGGCAGTGGGCATTGAACTCGGTGGAACATTTTCGAAGATTCTTGATAATCTTCATGAGTCGGGCATCACACGTGAATATCCTCGATATGGAAAAGAGCGAGTGGAGACTGTCTATCAGTTGAAGGATTTCTTTTCCTTGTTCTATCTTCACTTCATCTATGGCAAGGGCACAGATGCTGGTAATTGGCGTTCCATCCAGCGAACACCTACGTTCTATTCTTGGGCTGGAAACACATTTGAGATGCTATGCATTGAGCACTTGCCTCAGATAAAGGACAAGTTGCGCATAGCCACTATCAATCGCAATTATTGTTGGAGTGGTCAAGCTCCAAACGGTAAATCCTCTCAGATAGACCTTGTTTTGGAATGGAAAGGTGAACGCACGGACTATCTATGCGAAATGAAATTTAGTGAGCATGAATTCACCATTGACAAATCATACGAACTGGAATTGGCTGATAAGATTGATGCATTCCTTAATAGCAAGCAGCATACGAAGACACATTCTATTCAACTCGTTATGGTTACAACTAATGGTGTAACACCTAACGAACATGCGAAGGACGTTAATCAGCAGGTGGTTTTAGATGATCTATATACTTGAAAGTTCTAAAGTCAAAGGTCTAAGTTCTAAAGTCAAAGGTCTAAGGACTGGGGGCTAAGGTTTAAGGACTGGGGACTAAGGTAGCCTTTGACTTTTGACCTTTCTCACTCTTCCACAGTGAGTTTGTTGTTGTTCATGCGGTACATGTAGCTTTGGATGAAGGCTTTCATTTGGCGTTCCATCTGGCTGAGCGTGTCTTGCGGCATGGTGCGGAGCACATTGTGCTGGAGAGTAGAGTCTGTGCGATAGTGATAGGCATGGGTGACGCGGTTCCCATCGAATTCGATGGCGTAGTTGCCTTTCACAAATTCATATCCATCGACTTCGGGTACCCAATGCATGGCAATGGTTTGGTCGGCAGGCGTGTTGAGCATGTCTTGTCCGAAAGCGAAGTAAGGGATGTCGTAACCCAAGTAGTTGAGCACCGTTGGCATGATGTCGGCTTGTTGCACCACACGTTCCGTGTCGTAACCGCGGAGCGTGGAATCGCTTGGTGCATAGAGAATGATTGGTACGCAGGACATGCCCAATGGGGTGGTGAAGCACGGGTCGTAGTTGCGGCTCGTGTGGTCGGCTGTGAGGACGAAGAGGGTATTCTTGAACCACTTCTGATGCTTTGCCTTGTTGAAGAAATTACGTAGTGCATTGTCGCTGTAGGCAACACATTCCTGTATTCTCTCCACGCCTTTCGGGAATTTTCCCTTGTATCGTTCTGGCAAATGATAAGGTGTGTGGCTCGATGCCGTGAAGACAGCTGTCATGAAGGGTTCTTGCATTTCGTTCATGCGGTCGCAATAGAACTGCAGAAATTCCTCGTCATAAATCGCCCAAGTGCCATCGAAATCGTCGTCACCATGGTAGTTGGGGTCTTGTTTGTATTCAGTTCTTCCAAAGTAACGTTGGAAACCTGTGGCTTTGGCAAATGCCTCGAATCCCATCGAACCGTTGATTGCTCCGTGGAAGAAGGCTGAGGAGTAGCCTTTGTGTTCGCAGAGTTCGCGTGCCAAACCCGACATGCGATTGAGTGAGGCAGGCGTGAGGAAGAGAGGCTCCACGAAGTTGGGCAGACTGGACAGAATGGAAGGCATGCCCTCGATGCTCTTTCGCCCGTTGGCATAGGAGTACTGGTAGGTCAAGGCGCAGTGGGTGATGAGGGAGTCGAGGAAAGGAGTGAAACCTTTGTAAGTGCCACCATTGAGTGTCTTGTTGTAGTAGCCAATGTGCTGTTTTCCAAAGCTTTCGAGAATGAAAACCACCACGTTCTTGGCTTTGAATTGCACGGAATCAGCGGGGATGTGGATGGGCGAGAAGTAGTTTTCCACTTCCTCCTGAGCCATATAGTTGGGAGTGACAAACGGAGTCTTGTTGAACGTGCGAATAATGGCAAATGGGGTGTTGAGTACGATGCCTGTTTCGCTTGCCTTGTTCACGTATTGGTTGGCATTGCTGATGGTGATGGGGCGTGTGGCTGAGGAGAAACCACCTCGTATGCCAGCGATGGTGAGAGGTGTAATTATAATAATAAGGAGCGAGTAGAGGATGTAATAGGCAGGTTTATGGAGTACGGGTATGTTGGTTGGTCGGCGGTAGAGTTTCCAAAAACCGATGCCGATGATAATGGCAAGGAGAACCAGATACCAGTTGGCAATAAATTGCTCAGCAAGGATTTTTGTCATGTTGCCTGCTCCCTCATTGCTGAATTCGTTGAGCACGGAAAGGGTGGTGCGCTTGCCAGTGAATTGGAAATAGACGCAGTCGATGAGGTTGAGGCAGATGCAGAAAGTGTTGATGATGGTGTAGATCCAATGCGATACGGTGTAGAATCCTTTTGTTTCCTTGTAATGGAGTGGAAAAAGGAAAAATATCATGAGTAAAGCGTTGGTGTAGAGAATGGCGGTGGTATCGAAAATGATGCCGGCACCAAAGAGATGAAAAGCATAGGAAAGACTCAGGTCGGGGTAGGTGGAGAGATTGACTAACACGAACGTCAGACGACAAAGCATGTAAGCTACATAAACCCAAAGGGTGTTCCACAGCAATGCTGTGAAATTGCTGATAAGTGAAAATCGTTTCATGCTGCAAAGTTACTGCAAAAAAATTAAAGAGGGATTTTTTTCTACATAAATCATTGGTTTTTCTTACCTTTGCGGTCGAATTATTCAAAGAAAAGACTGACAATGATGAAAGATATGAAGCGAAAGTTAAAGATTTGGATGAGTGTGGTCGTTATGCTTGCCTTGTGTATATGGGTGGCTTCGCGTTGGAAAACATGGTTCAAGATGCCCGACGAACCTGCGTATGTGCCTTCGATGGTGCCCGACCGCATTCTGCTCACTTTTGGCGATTCCAACGAGAGAAATCGAAATGTGAGCTGGATGTGCGACACGGTGTTGCACAAGGATGCCTATCTGGAATTGGCAGAGGGAGACAGCATGAATGAGGCACTACGAATCAATGCCGAAGGTGAAGTGTTTGAATCGAGAAGTGGAAAGGCTTGCTATTATCATGCGAAACTGCGTGATTTGAAGCCTGACAAGCGGTACTTTTATCGCACGAGTACGAATGGAGCGTTTTCGAAATGGTTGAGTTTTAGGACTTATCCTTCGAATCGCGATGGTTTTTCTTTCATCTATGTGGGAGATGTGCAGGATTCCATTGGTGGCAAGGCTAATGATTATCTGAAAATGGCATTTCGCTCTCATCCCGAAGCTGAGATGCTGCTTTGTGGTGGTGACTTGATAGAACGTCCTTCAGACCACTACTATGCGGAGACATTTCGTGACTTAGACTCCATTTGTACAACGGTGCCAATCATGACTGTAACGGGAAACCATGATTATCTGAAAGGTGTCATTAAGAAGCTGGAGCATCGGTTCTCGCTGACATTCTCCTATTTCTTGGATTCGATGGTGGGAGAGAATCAGGTGTATCATTTGAACTATGCCAATGCGGAATTCTTCCTTTTGGATAGCGACCGTGAACCCAATTATTTGTGGACTCAGCGACAATGGTTGAAGGAGCACTTGGAGAACAGTAAGGCAAAATGGAAAATCCTGGTGCTGCACCATCCTCTCTATTCCATCGGTGGCAAATACAATAACCTGATTCAGCGATGGATGTTCGATGGGCTGGTGAGGGAATATGGCGTGGATTTGGTGCTGCAAGGACATGAACACGAATTTGCTCGCATGACAAGCGCTGGAGATTCGAAAGTGATGGACAGAACGACACCTGTCTATATCGTGAGCCATTGTTCACCGAAGAACTACAAGATTGTGTTTGATGAGCGCTTTGATAAATATGGTCTTTCCAGCCGTTACTATCAAACTGTGAAGATTCAGGGCGATACCTTGCAGATGGCGACATACGAGGTGTATTCCAATTCGCTCTACGATTCTTTGCAAATCGTGAAACGAACGGGAGCGTCGCAGCCTATAGTGCTTGACTATGGCAAGCAGATTCCTGAAAACATGAGTTATGAGGTGGATGAGGGTAGTAAGAAATCCCGCAAGTTTGCCGAAAGAATCAAGGAGTATTGCGAGAAGCATCCTGAGCGAATCCATCGGAAGTAATAGTGCGTTTTTCATAAAAAAGGGATGAGTCGATGTGTACCAACTCATCCCTTTTCATTTTGTCTTGTTTATGATGTGATTACTTCAAACCGAGTTTAGTCTTGATTTGAGAAGTGACATCGGTGGAGAGAGTTTCGGAAATGTAAGGGATTCCCGAAGTGATGTCCATAATGTAAACATATCCACCTGCTACACCAACTTCTTTCACTACCTTGCCAAGCTTCTCAGAGATAGTCTGCATCTTAGTGGAAGAAAGCTTCTGAAGATCCTGCTGGCTGGTCTGCAAATACTGCTGATAACGAGTCTGAAGGTCTTCGAGCTCCTGCTGACGACGAGTCTTCACAGCATCTACCATGGTAGCTTCGTTCTTCTGATAGTCCTCGAACTTTGTTCTGAGTTCATCTTCCATACGCTTAGCTTCGTCTTCCACCTGCTTCTGCTGTGCTTGAAGCTCTGTCTGTGCAGCAGTATATTCTGGCATTGCCTGAATGATTTCTGCTGAATTGAAATGTGCAAACTTCTGTGCGAATACACTCATTGGGAGAGCCACAAGGAGTGTGAGAATTGTCTTTTTCATTACGTTGTTTTTAATTTTATTGGTTTTTTTAAAGTTTTTGAGTTCTAACAACGGAAAATCGGAAATTTTCGGAATATCGGAAACTTTGGCTTCACTGCACTTCGTGCTAGTTTCAAGTTTCAGGTTTCAAGTTTCAGGTTTCAAGTTTCAGAAATCCTTTTAAATCCTTTAAATCCTTGATTGGCTACGCCGAGCTGAAGTTTCAAGTTCTAGGAATCCTTTTAAATCCCTTTAATCCCTGATTCACTTTAATAGGAGTATCCGAGTTTCTGGAGTACTTCGTCGCTGATATCAATCTTTGGAGAGGCAAAGATGATGTTACCGCCAGAAGCACGGTCGAGCACAAGCTGATAGCCTTTCTGGTCGCAGATGTCCTTGACAGCGTTGTAGATTTCGTCCTGAATAGGCGACATCAAGCTCTGACGCTTTTTGAAGAGTTCACCTTCGCTACCAAAGTATTTCTTCTTCAAGTCGCTTGCCTGCTTTTCCTTTGCCATGATGGCTTCTTCAGCTTTGGTCTTCTGTGCATCAGAGAGGAAGACAGACTCCTGCTGATATTTCTTGTACTGAGTTTCAACTTCAGTAAGGATTGCTTCGATTTCACCTTCCCACTTCTTTGAAACCTGATTGAGCTGTTCGTTGGCACGTTCGTATGCAGGCACATTCTTGAGGATGTAGTCCATATCTACGAGAGCGAACTTCTGTGCGCTGGCAGCAACGAATGTCATTGCAGCGAGTGCGATGGTCATCATTATCTTCTTCATAATCTAATGGTTTTAATTGTTGTCTTTTTTGAGCGGTGCAAAGGTAATTTTAATTATTCACACACAAATGAGTTAAATCCCTAAATAGTTCGGTGGTTTTCCCTAAAGAAAAGGGGAATGTCCTACGGAAGTGAAAAGTGAGAAGTGAAAAATTTAAAATGCCATCCGGATGGAATTTTTCACTTTTCATTTTTCACTTTTCACTTTTAGAACTCCTGTCCGAGAACGAAGTGGAACTGACTACCACCATACGAAGTGGAACCAAACACTTTGTCGAAACCGTATGCCCAGTCGATACCCATCATACCCACCATTGGGAGGAAGATGCGGACACCGAAACCAGCAGAGCGCTTCATGTCGAATGGATTAAACTTCCTGATGTCGCTCCATGCATTACCTCCTTCGAGGAAAGCAAGAGCATAGATATTGGTTGAACCTTGGAGCAAGAGTGGGTAACGAAGCTCAACACCCATGCGAGTGTAGGCATATCCAGTGAAGCCGTTTGGTGTGAGACTTCCGTTGTCGTATCCACGCAAACCAATGGTTTCTGAATAGTAGCTGGAGGAGTAGCCCGACATACCATCACCACCCACGTAGAAGGTTTCGAATGGCGACTTCTTGTTGGCATTGTAGTGTCCGAGGAAACCCATGTCGAAACGAGTCATCAGCACAAAGCACTTAGGATTGCCAGAGAGTGGGGTGAAGAATCTGGATGTAAGCTTCCACTTGTGGTATTCAATCCAGCGGTAAATCTTCTGCAAGTTCGCCATGCGTTCTGCGTCGGCAGTTGAGATGTGCTTGCTGAGTTCAGCATAGTTGATTCCATCCAAGAGAGAATAAGGTGGTGTTGCCGATACGCTGAGCGAAATCTGTGAACCGTGACGAGGGAAGATAGGGTTGTCGATGGACGTGCGGTTCAATTGCAGAGTGAGGTTGATGTTGTTACAGTTACCATCGGTGATGAGGAAGTATTCCCAATCCTTCAGACTGTAGCGAGTGAAACCGAGGGATGCCGAGAAACTGAAGTTGTTGTCTGGCCATGTGAGACGCTTACCCCAACCAATGGAAGCACCAAACACTTGCAGGTACTTGTCTGGGTCGTAGTAAGAGCTGTAGTTGTTGTAGTAGGAACTATTGTAATTACCCATACCGTAGAGCATGGAGTAGTAGCTGTTCATGTAGCTGCTATTGTAGTAGTTCGAACTGATGTCTGTATATTTTGAATAGAAAGCAGATACTGAGAAAGAGTTAGGACGCTTGCGACCAAACCAAGGGTCGTAGAACGAAATGTTGTACTGCTGATAGTAGCTACCATTGGTGGAAGCACTGATTTCAAGTTGCTGAGCATCACCTTGAGGCAAGATACCACGGCGCTTCGCTCCCTTGCTGAAGAGGTTGCGCATGGAGAAGTTGGTGAACTTGATACCCGCCTTCAGAATCACACCTGTGTAACCATAACCGAGGGAGAGTTCCAACTGGTCGCTTGCCTTTGGCACCAGTCCGAGGTTGAGGTCCACGGTTCCGTTGTTACGGTCTGGCTCTGGTTGGAAGTTGATTTGTTCAGGGTCGAAGTGTCCCATCTGACCGATTTCCTGATAAGTCATCTTGAAGGCATCCATGGAGAAGAGGTCGCCAGGCTTGAGTTTCAGCTCACGGCGGATGACTTCTTCATACACACGCGTGTTACCATAAATCTTGATTTTGTTGATGGCTGCCTGAATTCCTTCGACGATGCGGATTTCGAGGTCGATGGAGTCGCCATCCACATTCATTTCAATAGGTTCCACTTGAATGAAGACATAACCCTCGTTGTAGTAGGCATTCTTCACAGCGTCGTCATCTTCTTCCAAACGCTTCTTGATGTGCTTCTGGTTATAGACATCGCCTTTTTCCATGCGGAGCACTCGGTTCAATCCTTCCGTATTGTAGATGGTGTTTCCCACCCAGTCGATGTTGCGAACATAGTAGCGCTGTCCTTCATCGATGTGGATATACACATCCACGAGGTTCTCGCCTGCAGGCACCACGCTGTCTGCCACAATCTGTGCGTCGCGATAACCGAGCTCGTTATACTTCTCAATGACGCGCTCTTTGTCCTCGGCATATTTCTCTTCAACGAATTTCTGGGTCTTGAACAAACTCTTGAAACCCTTTTCGTTGGTTTTCTTCAACAAACCGCCCGAGAAGAAGTTACCATGAAACTTTCGAGTCTTGATGTGGTCATTACCCGTAATGTAAATCTTGTTGACCTTCACCTTCTCCTTTTTGTCGATGTTCACATCAACAATCACTTGGTCCTTCTTGTTCAGGTCGTCGCGCTGAACGATTTCAGCCTCGGCATTCTTGAAACCTTTATCATCGAAATAGCGCTTGATGACAATCTTGGCACGGTCCACCATGTTAGGCGTAATCTGAATACCCTTCATGATACCGATTTTCTCTTCCAAGTCCTCCTTCTCGCTCTTTCTCACACCATTGATGTTGATTTCCGACACACGAGGTCGGGCAGCGAGAATGATTTTCAAGTAGAGACTGTCGTTCTGAATCTTTTCGGCTTCGATGCGGACAGAAGAAAAGAGTCCATGCTTCCAATAGCGCTTCACAGCAGCGGTAATTTCATCACCAGGAAGTGTCACTTGTTCTCCAATGGAGAGTCCTGAAATGCCAATCAGGAGATAATCCTCATAGTTTTCAACTCCTTCCACCTTGATGCCACCAATAGGCAGACGACGCTGCTGTCCATACAGAATGGTTGGATTCTCAACATCCTGTTGGGCGTAGGCGCTTGGCAAGAGTAGCATGCCAAAAGCAAGAGTGAAAAGCGTTCTTAGTATTTTGTTCATCGTTCTAAATTATCTGTTTTGGTTTTCCTTTTCCACCTGTTCCTCCGTCTTGCCGAATCGGCGCTGACGTTTCTGGTAATCACAAATCGCCTTGCACATTTCCTCTTCCGTGAAATCGGGCCAGTAGGTAGGGGTGAAATAGAATTCGGAGTAAGCGCTCTGCCACAAGAGGAAATTGCTCAAGCGCTCTTCGCCTCCTGTGCGGATGAGCAGTTCTGGGTCGGGCATGAAGTGGCAATCCAAATGCTGACTGATGACATCTTCAGTGATGTCTTCAGGCTGGAGTTTTCCTTCCTTCACTTCCTCGGCTATCTTTCCCACAGCCTTGGTGATTTCCCAACGTGACGAATAGCTCAATGCCAGCACCATGCAGGTTGCCTTGTTGTTCTTCGTGCGATTCTCCAAGTAGCGGATGGCTTCCTGCACGTTTTCAGGCAGACGCTGAATGTCGCCCACCACCGTGAAGCGAGCGTCATATTTCATGAAGAGCTCTTCCTCCAAGTGCTTCAGGAGCAGCGACATGAGGGCGGCAATCTCTTCTAATGGACGATTCCAGTTCTCGGTGGAGAAGGTATAGAGCGTCAGGTAGTCGAGTCCAAGCTTCACGGCTGTTTCCATGATTTCGTGCGATTTCTGTGCACCAGCTTGGTGTCCCATCGTGCGATCCATTCCTTGGGATGTTGCCCATCTGCCGTTACCATCCATGATGATAGCCACGTGGCGCGGAACTCTGGTTTTATCAACTTGTTCGAGATATGACATAGCTTCTTCGTTGTTATTCGTTGTTACACTTCCGATACTTAGGGCAGAGGTCGTAAGTGATATAAATCATTGTGAATGAATAGTTGTCCTTATTCTTCATGAATCCACTCTCGATGCGATAGGGATCCTTGATGCCGTCGAGATTGTCGCTCATGGCAAAGCGCATGGTCCAGTCGATTCCCACGTTCCAGCGTGGCTTGAACTTGTATTTCACACCGACACCCACGGGGATGTTCAGCGTGAATGCCTTGTTGCAAACCGTAGCTCCCAGTCCGAATTGGATGTAAGGGCAAAGTTTTCGGTTTCCTTTATAGCCTCCACCTGTGCCATACCCCCAGAATCCCACTTCGTATTGGGCGCCAACGTCCCACAGCATGTGCTTGAATTCCCATTGCTGCTCAGGAATATCAGGATATTTATAGCTGATTTTTTGTGCATTGCCCGATATTAGAGTTGCAGCGATGTTGAATTTCAGTGAGCGACGTGGGTTGAAGTTGTAGCGTCCCACCAGTCCACCTGCGGGATGAAGGTTCTTGAAGAAAGCGTGGTAATTGGCATCGCCCAGATAGAAACTGCCGCCCAGCATACCGCCCAATTCGAGCGCGTATTCCAGTTCTTGTGCTTTGGCTGGAGAAGCCAAGAGAACAAGCGACATTGCTACAATTCTGAACCAAGCTTTTATCATCCGCTGTTGGGGTTAGGAAAACTATGGGTTTTCTTTGTTATGAGTTGGTTTTGACGTGAATACGGTTGGATTCTTAGTCGTCGGCTCTATCCGATTTCTTGTTGATGATTCCGCTCCACACTTTTCCGTCGTCACGAACGAGCCAAATCTTTCCGTTGACCACTGCGGCACTCACTTGTCCTGTGTAGCCAAGCAATTCTGCTGGCAACCCCAGTTTGGTGTAATGCTCATGCCAAGTGATGCCATTGTCGTTCGACGTGTAAATCATGTCGTAAGCCTTTATTACATCGGTTTTTACCTTCGGGTCTGCACCAAACGCCATGAGTTGACCGTCGTAGTAAATCATCTGCACATGGTTCAGGCGTGGCATTGGGTTAGAAATGATGCCATTGATAAAATTCCAGTCTTCATTGAGACTAGTGGAATTGGCAGAAAGCTTAAACCAAACGACAAGCCCACTCTCCAACGTTGACAACTCATCATTGATTCCCATCATCACCACATTCTTTATGTATGGATTGGTTTTCAGACTATAAGAGGCATACGAAATCGAGTGAATTGGGAGATGTTTAAGATTCTCATTGCCGTTCACATACCAGTCCACAAAGTCCTCTGTGGACCAAATAGCTTCGCCATCGTAGCCGTAGATAAAATAGTCGTCGGCTGCAAGCAAGCTCTTCATGTGCTTGTCCGATGCTTTTTCCCACACCGAACCATTGCTTTCAGCTGATGACTTGTAAATCACCCCATTCTCGTCGAGAGCATAGAAATTATCATGGAAAGCGATGACTGAAGCATAGTCGATGGTTCCTGCAGCACCCGTGAGTGGCAGTGGTTGGCTCCAGTTCATGTTGTTGGAATTGGCATAACACGAAGTGACGAATGGTGCGCCGTTACCCTCTGCGAACACGTACAAGCGGTTGTTGAAGGCCACGCTGCGGTGCTTTCCTTGGATCGGAGCGGCAATGGCATTTGCTGTCCAATAAAGTGAGTCGGCATCATTGCTGGCGAGCCGGATGTCAGCTTTGTATCGTTTTGTCGAAACACCATCGTAAGCCACCACCAAAAATTCTATTTTCTTCGTGAAATCGATCGTGTCCTTACCGTTGTTGAATGCGTGGAACGGTTCTTCATCACCACGTACATACACATTGCCACGACTTGTGACGGTTGGAACAATCTTACTCAAATCCACCCAATAGGGTAGGGAGTCAACATTGTAGATGCGATTGTTCATTTGGTCAATGTTGAAAAAGATTCCGCCGCCACTCATCGACACCTTGATAACGGTGTCCGCTCCGGCGCTGGTCTTGATAGTTCTGTAGCAAGGAATATCGGCTACAGTAAATGCCGTGATGGCGCATTCTGGTGAACCCGTAGTTTCTTCATCATCTATACACGAAGCCACGAACATTGCAACTACAAATGTTGCAAGTATGTAGAAGGATTTTTTCATTTTAAAATTTACAAGATTTGCCTCGCAATTGGGCATAATTCCCCTAAGGCACATATTTTCAGCTTGCAAATTTACGAACAATTTTTTCTCTACGGAACTAACTACCTAACTTTTAATGAATTTTATAGCAAATTT